>Ga0315900_10003051_pt1 | contig 24834 bp, 18 predicted proteins | sample LakEriMetagenome_FD_203521 | JGI IMG/M metagenome (GOLD analysis project Ga0315900, IMG submission 203521) | Freshwater fungal communities from buoy surface, Lake Erie, Ohio, United States - Buoy 12 MA114 | ecosystem: Environmental > Aquatic > Freshwater > Lake > Lake biofilm | place: USA: Lake...
CCCTGCAGAACGCCACCGAGACCGCGTGGAGCGTGCTGGTGAAGCGCGTGTTCGAGGGCATCATGGGCTTCCTGCCCATCGGCGCCATCGCCATGGTGGTGGTGCTGGCCGCGGGCAGCATGCACTGGCATCACATCTACCACTGGATGGATGCCAAGCTGTACGACCCCAGCGACCTGGAGCACTACGATCCCATCATCGCCGGCAAGGAGGCCTTCCTCAACCAACCGTTCTACTGGATCCGCACCATCGCCTACCTGGCCACCTTCATCCTCTTCGCCCGCTGGTTCCGCAGCAAGAGCCTGGAGATGGACCGCATGAGCGGTGACACCCTGGTACGCACGCACCTGCTGGTCTACCGCCGCAGCGCCCTGTTCCTGGTGTTCTTCGCGGTGTTCAGCAGCATCCTGGCCTGGGACTGGCTGATGAGCATCGATGCGCACTGGTTCAGCACCCTGTACGGCTGGTATGCGTTCAGCGGCATGTGGGTGAGCGCGATGATCACCGCGGTGACCCTGGTGCTCTACCTGAAGCGCAAGGGCTACCTGCCCCAGGTGAGCAACAGCCACATCCACGACATGGGCAAGTGGGTGTTCGCCATCAGCTTCCTGTGGAGCTACCTCTACTTCAGCCAGTTCATGCTCATCTGGTACAGCAACATCCCCGAGGAGGTCACCTACTTCCAGACCCGGATCAACGAGCATCCGGGCCTCATGTGGGGCACCTTCTTCATCAACTTCGCCGTGCCCATGGTGCTGCTGATGAGCCGCGACGCCAAGCGCAACCCGCGGTTCCTCATCGGTGTGGGCTCGGTTATCTTTGTGGGCCACTGGCTCGACGTGAACATGATGGTGATGCCCGGCGCCCTCGGCCACCATTTCCATGGCATCGGACTGCTGGAGATCGGCATGTTCGTGACCTTCCTCGGAGCGTTCATCTACACCGTGCTGAACACCCTGACGAAGGCCCCGCTCACACCGGTGAACCACCCCTACCTGGAGGAAAGCGTCCACCATCAGATCTGAACGAAGAACAACTGTGCCCTGAACTGGGTTGATATTACGAGCGAACGATGACCAAGTTGTTGATCCTGATCGTGGTGGTGCTGGGTGTCCTGGCCATCGCCCAACTGGCCCGGGTCTATGAGCTCACGGCGAAGCTCCGCGGCAAGCGCGAGGAGGACATCTCCCCTGCGGACAACCGGATGAACGCCACCCTCATGTGGGTCTTCCTGATCGCCTATTTCGGGTTCTTCCTGTGGCTGGTGATGGAGTATGGCGACAAAATGCTGCCCGTTGCCGCGAGCGAGCACGGCGCACAGACCGATGCCCTGCTGAACTTCAACTGGGCCATTCTGATCATCGCATTCATCCTCACCAATGTGCTGCTGTTCTACTTCGCAGGCAAGTACGTGTACAGCAAGGACCGCCGCGCACACTGGTACCCCCACAACAACAAGCTGGAGCTGCTGTGGACCGTAGTGCCTGCCGCCGTGCTGGCCGTGATCATCATTTACGGCCTCAACACCTGGAACGCCATCACGGCCCCCGCTTCAGCGGACGCCCTGGTGGTGGAGGTCTACGCCAAGCAGTTCGACTGGACCGCCCGTTATCCCGGCAAGGACGGGGTGCTGGGTGCCACCGACTTCCGCCTGATCAACGGTACCAACCCGCTGGGCATCGTGACGCCCGAAAGCGTGAAACAGCGCCTGGCCGAGATGGACGTGGAGATCGCCGAAATGGACAGCATCCTCGCCCACTCGGTGATGCCGGATGACAAGGCCGCTGAACTTCATGACCGCCTGGAGCGTTCCCGCCGTCAGCAGGCCCGTGTGGTGAACCTGCGTACCGTGATGGAACAGGACATCAAGGAAAAAGGTGATGCCAGCGTCTACCTGGCCGGTGCGGACGACATCGTGACCAAGGACTTCTACCTGCCGGTCCGCAAGGAGGTGAAGATGCTGATCCGTTCCCGCGACGTCCTCCACAGCATGTACATCCCCCACCTGCGTGCCCAGATGAACGCCGTGCCGGGCATGACCACCACCTTCAAGATGGTGCCCACCATCACCACGGACAGCATGCGCACCGTGGTGAAGGACGACACCTTCGACTTCGTGCTGCTGTGCAACAAGATCTGCGGCGCCTCGCACTACAACATGCAGATGCCGCTCACGGTGACCAACGCCACCGATTACGAGGCATGGATGGCCGAGCAGATGAAGAAGCCCTTCCAGGCCCCGGCCACTGCGCAAGTGCCGGCCCCGGGGGCTGCACCGGCCGACAGTGCCTCGGTAGCCGCCCCGGCCGATAGTGCGGCGGTGTCCGCCACGGCCCAGGCCGCAGTCAAGACCAACTGAACAGAAAGGAAGACCGATCATGGGTGCCACCATCGCACATACCGCTGAAGGCCACGCGCACGAAGCGCACCACCATCACGAGGAGAGCTTCGTAACGAAGTACATCTTCTCGCATGATCACAAGATGATCAGCAAGCAGTTCCTGGTGACCGCCATCTTCATGGCCTGGGTCGCTGTGATCATGTCGCTGATCTTCCGCCTGCAGCTCGCCTGGCCGGGCGAGGGCTTCGCGTTCACCAACTTCTTCCTGGGCGACAAGTGGGCCCCAGGCGGTGTGCTCGACCCCAACATGTACCTGGCCCTGGTGACCATCCACGGCACCATCATGGTGTTCTTCGTGCTCACCGGCGGTCTTTCGGGCACCTTCGCGAACCTGCTGATCCCCCTGCAGATCGGCGCCCGTGACATGGCCTCGGGCTTCATCAACATGCTCAGCTACTGGTTCTTCTTCCTGAGCAGCATCGTGATGCTGGCCTCGCTCTACGTGGAAGGTGGTCCCGCCTCCAGCGGCTGGACCGTATACCCGCCGCTGAGCGCACTGCCGCAGGCCATGCCTGGCTCGGGTGCCGGCATGACGCTGTGGCTCGTGAGCATGACCCTGTTCATCGCCAGCTCCCTGCTCGGCGGTCTGAACTACGTGGCCACCATCCTCAACCTGCGGACCAAGGGCATGAAGATGACCCGCATGCCGCTCACCATCTGGGCCATCCTGCTCACGGCCGTGCTCGGCGTCCTGAGCTTCCCGGTGCTGCTGAGCGCAGCCCTGCTGCTGCTGATGGACCGCACCATGGGCACCAGCTTCTACCTCAGCGACATCCACATCGCCGGTGAGGCACTGGAGCAGACCGGTGGCAGCCCCATCCTCTTCCAGCACCTGTTCTGGTTCCTGGGCCACCCCGAGGTGTACATCGTGCTGCTGCCCGCCCTCGGCATCACCTCGGAGATCATCGCCACCAACGCCCGCAAGCCCATCTTCGGTTACCGGGCCATGATCGGGTCCATCCTCGCGATCGGCTTCCTCAGCTTCATCGTGTGGGGGCACCACATGTTCATCACGGGCATGAACCCCTTCCTGGGCAGCGTGTTCGTGTTCACCACCCTGCTGATCGCCATCCCCAGCGCGGTGAAGGTGTTCAACTACATCACCACGCTCTGGCGCGGTAACATCATCTTCACCCCGGCCATGCTCTTCAGCATCGGTCTGGTGGCCACCTTCATCGCCGGTGGTCTCACGGGCATCATCCTTGCGGACAGCGCGTTGGACATCAACGTGCACGACACCTACTTCGTGGTGGCCCACTTCCACATCGTGATGGGCATGAGCGCCATCTTCGGGATGTTCGCCGGCATCTACCACTGGTTCCCCAAGATGTACGGCCGCATGATGAACACCAAGTTGGGTTACGCCCACTTCTGGATCACCTTCATCTGTGCCTTCGGGGTGTTCTTCCCCATGCACTTCATCGGCCTTGCCGGTGCCCCACGCCGCTACTACAGCTACAGCGAGTTCCCCATGTTCAATGGCGTGGTGGACCTCAACGTGCTGGTGACCGTGTTCGCCATCATCGGTGCGCTTGCCCAGGTGATCTTCACCTACAACTTCTTCTATAGCATCAAGCGCGGTCCGAAGGCCTCGCAGAACCCGTGGAAGAGCAACACGCTCGAATGGACCACCCCGGTGGAGCACCTCCATGGAAACTGGCCCGGTCCGCTGCCCGTGGTGCACCGCTGGCCCTACGATTACAGCAAGCCTGGCAAGGCGGAGGACTGGGTGAGCCAGATCACCCCGCTGGAGCACGACGAGGAGGAGCACTGAGCCGATCCGCATCCGACTCGGAATGTCCGCACCTTTGGGTCGCGGACATTCTGCTTAATGGTCCCATGCGCGCACGGCTCCTGCCCCTGTTAGTGCATCGCCGAAGCCTTGGCGTAGGCGTGCCTCTGCTCCTGCCCCTGCTGCTGTCCCTGCTCCTGCCCTTGGGCGCTAGAGCGCAACTGCTGGACAGCATCGCCTTGTTCCTGCAGGAGCCGCCGCGTGCCGTGGTGAAGCTGGATGTGCGCGGCTCCTTCGTGGACAACCGCAACGTGCGGCTCATGGGCGTGAAGCTCGGTCTGGAGCATGCAGGCCGGTTCCAGTATGGCATCGGCTACACCTTCCTCTTCTCACCGGTGGAAGAGGTGCGCTTCGTGGAGAACGTGGGCAACACCCCCCTCCGGCTCCGCGTGGGCTACATCTGCCCCTACGTGGACTACGCTTTCTACCAGCGGGGACGGTGGGAAGTGCGCATCCCGGTGCAGATCGGGTTCGGCGCGGCCTCCACTTCCTATGCATCGGCGGATGGTGGGCGCACCATCTACCAGCGCACCGGTCTGCTCATTTACGAACCCCTCATGACGGTGCAGTACCGCTTCTGGAAGTACCTCGCGGTGGGCGGTGGATGGGGCTTCCGCGTGGTGTTGCAGACCGGCGACCACATCGGCGAGAACCTCAGTGCGCCCATCTATGCCCTTGGCCTGCGGATCTTCTTCGGCGACCTGTACCGCGACACCATGGGGCAGGACTGAGCCGGCGAGTACCTTCGCACCATGGCCGAAGGCTTCGATCCCCGCAAGGAACAGCGAGCCGCCTCCGACAAGGAGATGGAGCAGGTGCTGCGTCCCCGGCGCTTTGAGGAGTTCGCCGGTCAGCGCGCCGTGACGGACAACCTGAAGGTGTTCGTGCAGGCCGCGAAACAGCGCGGTGAGGCCCTGGACCATGTGCTGCTGCACGGGCCGCCCGGTCTGGGGAAGACCACCCTGGCCAACATCATCGCCGCCGAGATGGGCGTGGGCATCCGCATCACCAGCGGTCCGGTGCTGGACAAGCCTGCCGACCTGGCCGGCCTGCTCACGAACCTGGAGCCGCACGATGTCCTTTTCATCGACGAGATCCACCGCCTCACCCCGGTGATCGAGGAATACCTCTACAGCGCCATGGAGGACTACCGCATCGACCTGGTGATCGATGCCGGCCCCAACGCGCGCACCGTGCAGATCGCGCTGAACCCCTTCACGCTGGTGGGCGCCACCACGCGCAGTGGCCTGCTCACCGCGCCCCTGCGCGCACGCTTCGGCATCAACAGCCGCCTCGATTACTACGATGCCACCACGCTGAAGGGCATCGTCAAACGCAGCGCCGGCCTGTTGAGCGTGCCCATCATCGACGAGGCGGCCGACGAGATCGCGCGTCGCAGTCGTGGCACACCCCGAATCGCCAACGCGCTGTTGCGCCGCGTGCGCGACTTCGCCCAGATCCAGGGCGACGGAACCATCGAGCTTGGCATCGCGCAGCATGCGTTGAAGGCCCTGAACGTGGATGCCCATGGCCTCGACGAGATGGACAACCGCATCCTCGGCGCCATCATCGACAAGTTCGGCGGCGGACCCGTAGGCCTCACAACGGTGGCTACCTCAGTGGGGGAGGAGGCCGGCACCATCGAGGAGGTGTACGAGCCCTTCCTGATCATGGAGGGCTACCTGCAGCGCACGCCGCGCGGCCGACTGGCCACTGAGCGCGCCTACCGCCACCTGGGCCGCGTGCCCAGCGTGAAGCCAGGGAGTTTGTTCGAGTGAGCATCGTTGTCGATACTATCAGATGATGGTATCACACGCGCGCACCTAACTTCCCGGCATGCCCGATCCACGCCAACGCGCGGCGCTCATCAAGGCCAAGGCCCACGAACTGGGCTTCCTGGCCTGTGGTGTGGCGCGGGCGGGCTTTTTAGAGCAGGAGGCACCGCGCCTGGAGCAATGGCTGCGGCAAGGGAAGCACGGCACCATGGCCTACATGGAGCGCCACTTCGACCTGCGGCTTGATCCCACCAAACTGGTGCCCGGTGCCCGGAGCGTGATCAGCCTCGCCTACAACTACTTCACCCCGCCGCAGCAGGTGGAGGCCGACGCCCCCAAGCTGAGCACCTACGCCTATGGCCGCGACTACCACAAGGTGGTGAAGAAACGCCTGAAGCCCTTGATCGCCTTCATCGGGGAGCAGTTCGGTGCGGTGGAGTTGCGCGCCTTCGTGGATAGTGCACCTGTGCTGGAGAAGGCCTGGGCCGAGCGTTCCGGCATCGGATGGCGCGGCAAGCATACGAACGTCATCCGCCAGGGGGCGGGCAGCTGGTTCTTCCTTTGCGAGCTGATCACCGACCTGGATCTGGCGCCCGATGCCCCCGCCACGGACCATTGCGGCACCTGCCGGCGCTGCATCGATGCCTGCCCCACGGAGGCCATCACGCCCTATGGCGTGGACGGCAGCCGGTGCATCAGCCACCTCACCATCGAGCTCAAGGGCGCCATTCCGGAGGAGTTCGCCGGGAAGATGGCCGGCTGGGCCTTCGGTTGCGACATCTGCCAGCAGGTGTGCCCGTGGAACCGCTTCGCCACGCCGCATGCCGAGCCGGAGTTCGCCCCAAAGGCCGAGGTGATGGGGCTCACGGCCGATGAATGGCATGGCCTGACCGAGGTGGTCTTCGACCGCCTGTTCGAGGGCAGTGCCGTGAAGCGCACGAAATACACCGGAATGCGCCGCAATCTGGACTTCCTGCGGCGTGTGGACGGCTGAGCGGCGAGCCTCAGCTCCGCATCGTGGTACGGAACACCTCCATGATCACGTCCTTGTAGACGTGCCCGAAGGTGGCCAGGCACCATGCCTTCAGCACCAGCTGATCATGCTGGTCCAGCCAACGCTTGGACTTGATGAGTTCCTTGGTGAACAACCGGCGGTCAAAACTGACCTTCTGGAGCACCTGTTTGCTGAGCTCCATCATCTTCCTTCCCTGGTCCATCATCACAAAGCCGTCTTTTGCGAGGTTGAAGATAATCCATCAAGCTCCGGATCGCTCATCGGGCAGGGGACAGTTTTTCCACCGCCGGCAGGTTCCGGACCGGAAAGATAAACGCGCCGCTGCCGGGGTTAGTGCCGCCGGTGATGGACGGTGGCGCTAGGGGATGTGCTTCTCCACCACCTGCATCACCTCATAGGAGTCGCTGTTGTACACATAGGCCACCAGATACAGGTGCTCCGTGTTCCACGCGCTGTTCAGCGTGTAGGCGGGCAACGTGAATTCGATGGTATCCCCCACGGCCTCCGAACCGGTCAGGACCACGTCGCCCCAGGGGCTGTTCAGGTCGTCGCGCAGCACATGACGGTGCACATAGTCGGGGATCTCCGAGGGAGTGGCGTTGGCATCGGACTGCCAGCCCACGATGCTGTCCTCCAGCAGGTAGACCACCAGCTTGTGCTCGGCATCGGCCAGGTCCTCGGCCACGCTCACCTTCACCTTGGCGTTCACCACCCCGGTGCTGCTGTTCCGGGTCAGCTCGCTGAACCACAGGTCCATGAGCGCCGGCTGGCCCAGCTGTTCAGCGATGGCCGCATCCCAGGCGAAGCGGTCCAGCATGAGGGCCCCGTTGTAGGGTACGCGGTTCACCATGCCCTTGGGCAGCCCGCTTCCCGGAGGAAGCCACTGGTTGGTGTAGGTGGTCCCTGCCTCGGTGCGGAAATCATTGTCGTAGTAGCCATCACCGATGGGCGGCACCGGCCCGGCGAAGAAATCCGTGACGTGCAGGGCCACCACCACCAGATCGGGCCCGATGGTCGGGTCCTCTTCCAGGTCCTGCGCGATGCTGGCCGCTTCCGGGCAATAGATGCACCGGTGCCCGGTGAAGTCCTCCAGCAGGATGCGACGGCGCACACCCTCCACGGGAGGCGGCCCACCGCCGTTGTCCGAAGGGCCATAGGGCTCTTCCACGATATCGCAGCCGGCGAGGAGCAGGACCAGGCTGGCCAGCAGGTGCAGGGATCGTTTCATGGCATCAGAACGTGCTGGTGATGGAAAGCGAGAGACCATTGGACGCGGGGACCTGACGGCACACACCGCCCACGCAGAAGATGCCCGCCCGTTGGCGTCCATAATTGAACTGGAAGCGGTTGCCTCCGCGGATGTAACCCACCGAGCCAAGCGGGTAGGCCAGTGGCTCCTGCCCCTTGGCCTCCAGTTCGTCATTGCCCACGTAATTGTACTGGATCATCGCCGCCAGGAACCAGTGCGGGCTGAAGGTGAGCTCGGCCAACCCCGTGGCCCAGTTGCCCTGGTCCTGCTTGGTGCTCAGGTGCTGCAGCTCGAAGCGCAGGGAGGTGCGGTCGTCGATGGTCTGCAGGCCTTCCAAGATGTACATGTCGCCATACACCTTGGGCTTGCCGGGTTTGCCCTGGATGATGTCGATGTCGTAGACGAGGTTCAGATAGGTGATGGCCAGTTCCAAGGTCTCGCTCACGCGTTTGCGCAGTTCGATGTTGAAGTCGGAGAAGTACATGCGATCGCCGGGAACGAACATCCTGCTGGTGTAGCCGAGCCTCTGGGTGGTGTCGTCGGCCGCGCCCAGCTCCGTTGTATCCAACGCATAGGCCACCGAGTAGTTCACAGCGAGCTTGGTCCCGTATTTGCCTCCCAGCTTGGTTCCTTTCTTCCATTTGTAGAACACCTCTCCCTGCCAGGACACCTCCCCGTTGGGCTGCGTGGCATAGGGATACAACGTGGCCGGCAGGTTGTAGGTATGCTGCTTGGTGAGCGGTGGGAGGAAATTGATGTTCAGGTCAAAGGCCGACGGCGATGTGCGGTCGCTCTGGTAGAACATGTTGTCGAAGGAGTGCGCACCCAAGCTGGCCCCGAAGCCTTTCACCGAATAGGTGGCGTTCACCATCATGGCCTGTCCCGGCTTGTAGATGAACCCGTTGCGGTTGTTGGGGTCGTTGATCTTGTAGGCGTACTCGGTGTAGAGGTCCCACTTGGGCGAGGTGTAGTGGATGCGTGCGGCCCAGGTGCCCACGTTCTCGGGCAGCACCAGCTGGCTGCTGTTGTCCGCCTGGTACTTGCTCACGAAGCTGCCTCCGATGATGAGGTTGCTGGAGCTGGTCCAGGCGGTGTCCATGATCTCGGCGAGGTTGAGCTCCACGTCGGCACCGCGCACGATGCCCACACCCTTGGTGAAGCCGCTCTCGAAGCCGAAGCGCTGCTGGCCCACCAGGCCTTTGAGGTAAATGCCGGGATAGGGCTTGTAGCGCACCCGGAAACCGTCCATGGCGTTGTCCACCCCGAGGTAGCGCTCCTCGTAGCTGCGGAAGGCCATGCCCTGTCCGAACTGGTCGAAGAAGTTGCCGAAGGTCACCTCCAGGTCGGCCATCGTGTACTTGATGTACCGGTAGCCCACCCCGGTGCCACTGTAGGGCTGGCCGGCCGGGTAACCCGCCAGGGCGGGCTCATAGCTCTCCAAGCGGATGCCCGCCTCGAAGTTCTTGTTGGTGTAGATGAGGTTCGTCCACGCGTTCGCCGCGAGCTTCTGGGGGGGCATCACCGCGCCGATGATGGAATCCTCCAGGTAGTACTGGGCGTCGGTGCTGAAGTTGCCGTGCAGGCTTCCACCGTCGTTCTGCGCGTACGCCGTGGCGAAAGCACCTGCGGTCACCAGACAGGCGGCCGCATGGCGCAGGAAGGAGGGGCGCTGCATCACTTGCGGCCCACGAGCTCAAGCACCTTGCGATAGAGTTCGTTCTCGTCGCCGGGCTCGTAGTTGTTATGCTGCCACACGATCTCGCCCTTGCCGTTCACCAGGAAGGTGTGTGGCACGTTGTTCACGTTCAGGGCGCGCTTCAGGTCGCCGTTGGGGTCCAGGTAGACCTCATAATCCCAGTCCTGCCCGTTCACATAGGGCTTCACCCGGTTCATGCTGCGCGCATCATCGATGCTCACGGCCACCAGTTTCACACCGGTCTCCTTCTGCCACTGGGCGTACTTCTCTGCAATGGCGTTGAGCTCCTTCTTGCAGGGTGCGCACCAGGTCGCCCAGAAGTTGATGATCATGGGCTTTCCGTCGTTGCTCAACGTGCGGGTGTCCACCTTCTTGCCCTCCAGGGTCTGTACGGTGACACTGGGGAGCTTGGAGGGGTTCTGCGCAAGGGCGACCGAGGTGAGGAGCGCGAAGGAGAGGAGGGTGGTGAGGACTTTCATGGTTCGTGGTTGAAGGACCCAAATCGAAAGGTCAGCGATCGCGATGCAACTATCGCACCGGATCGCTGACCTTTCGTTCAGGGCATCAAGGACGGTTCGTCAGATCACTTGGTGAGGGTCACCTTGCGGGTGGCGCGGAGGCCACCGGCGCTGATGTTCACGAAGTAGATGCCTTCGCTCAGGCTGCTGATGTCCAGCGTTTCACGCTGCATGCCATTGCCCGTGGAGCGGGTGGTGTTGAGCACGCGCTCGCCCACCATGTTGAACACCTCCACCTGGGCGGTCTCACCGGCAGGAAGTTCGTAGTCCACGAACAGCACGCCGTTGGTGGGGTTGGGGAACACGCGGGTGGTGCGGTCCAGTTCGTTCTCAGCAACGCTCACCGGGGCGCTGATACCGGCGAAATCGGCCTGCAGGACCTCCTTCGTGGAGACGTTCTGCACGAAGGAGAGCAGCGTGCAGTTGTCCAGGTTGGTCCACAGGTTATAGCCGTTCTGGACAACAGGGGGGCCGTTGAAGGTATACGACTGCGTAAAGGTCTGGGGCTCGCCAGCGACGAGGTTGGCCAGGGTGATGCCATTGCCGTTCGGCATCATCTTGCGCATCACGTACTTGAACACATCCTGGGTGGTGGTGCTGGCCGCATAGTTGTAGGAGTCCTCCACCACGGCGATGAACAGCTTGTGGCTGCCAGCGAAGTTGGCGTAAGGGGTCACCGTGACGCTGGCGTTCACCGTGTTGCCAGTGACCGTGTAGGACGATTGGATCATCATGAAGGCAGGACGGTTCTGAGCTTCGGTAAGCGCCGATGCGGCGGTCGAGGAGAACGTAGTGCCATCCATGAAGCGGTTCGGAATGCCGTTCACGGCGTAGTAGGTACGACGGGTATTGGCATCCGGGTTGTAGCTGGGGTCGTTCCCGGGAGAGGGGAAGTTCAGGTGGTACTTGATGGCGGCCTGATTGGAGCCAGGCATGTTCGGGTTCGCATTGGCGAAGGTGCTCACGCCCCAGTTGGCCTCCAGCGAAGCACAGGGAGGACAGGTGGAGCTGGTGAATTGCTCCATCAGCGCGCGGCGCTGCACGGTCTGCAGGGCCACGTTGACGGCCGCCGTCACATTGTCATTGGCCGTATTGCCGTCGCTACCTCCGTTGAGGTTGCTGGCCCACACCAGGATGGTGTGGCTGCCCGTGGTCGCATTCCAAGGGGTGCTGTGGCTGAAGTTGTAGATGGCTCCCGGAGCGATGTTGGCGTTGATGGCCTGGGACACGGCAGCGCCGCCGTCCACCGAGTAGTTCAGCGTGAAGGAGCTGATCGCGGTGGTGCCGAAGTTGCGCAGGGATCCCGTGATGGTCTGGTTGCCTTGGGCCACTACGCTCGGTAGACCGATACTCAGTCCCGCCAGGTCCAGTGCAGCCTGGGGGCCGGTTTGGAAGTAGGTGATCTCCTCGGACTCGAACTCACCACCGGAAGCAACGGTGTTGCCACCGGCGGTCACCGTGTAGGAGCCGGTGCCGTACTGGCAGCAGATACCGTCACCATAAGAGTCGAAGATGCTGAAAATGACCACGGTGCCGTTGGGAACGCAAGCGTTCACGGCAGGGATCGTGGTGGCATCGGCCAGGTTGCCTGCGGAGGCATAAACAGGCGTGCCGCCGGGACCGGTCAAGGTCCAGGAGGTCTCTTCACCATAATTGTCCGTGGTGATGGACACCGTCACCTGGGTTTCGCCCGCAGGGCACTGGGCCATGGCGCTGTTGCCCAAGGCGAGCAGGCCGATCACGGGCAGGAGTAAGGACTTCTTCATGCGTGTGGGGTTGGTTTGAGGATCGATCTTCCGGCCCATGAGAACCAAGCAGGTTGGCATGGCTTCAGGTTCCGACATCGACGAAAGTAGGTGCATTCAGGCCCGTGGCAAGGAACTTGTCCGAAAGTGCTTGGGATCCTATGCCCTGAGAGGTGGTGTTCATAAGGACCGTGTTCCGGGGCTCGTTGCCCTACATTTGCCTAACGGACAAGCATGTTCCGTTCCAGTACACTTCGAAAAATGATGAACCGCTACGCCATCGCCGCCTGTCTGATCACCGCAGGTGTCCAGCTGTCCGCACAGGAGTTCGTTACCCTGAACTACGGCAACAACGTGGTGAACGGCCAGACGCTGGCCATCGTGGGTGCCGCGAGCACCTTTGAACTGGATGCCGCCTTGGGCGTCACCCTGAACAGCACCACCCAGCGCACCCTGCTTGTCAAGCGCTATGAGGTATGGCCTGTGGATGGCACGTCCAATACCTTCTGCTGGGGTGAGTGCTATCTTCCTTACGATGCTGGCGAGCGCCCGGTTTGGGTGTCCAACCTGACAGAGACCCTGCAGCCCGGCACCTTGTTCGAGGGCTTCCATGCCTACTACTACCCGGCAGGCACCGAGGGCCTCACCAAGTTCCGTTTCGTGTGGTATCCCACGGACGCCCCGACCGACACCGCCTATGTGGACATCGTGTTCGACACCCGCGCCAGTGCCGTGGGCCAGCAGGAACTGACCGCTGCCGCCCCCGCTGTGGAGGTGTTCCCCAACCCGGCCACCGGTGCGAACCTGACGCTGCGGTTCAGCGGCGATCTGGGTGGAGCCCAGTGGGTGCTGAACAATGCGCTGGGCGCCGTGGAGCGCCAGGGCACCCTGCGTGCAGGTGTGGCCGATGTGGCGGTGAACCTGGATGGTCTTCCTTCCGGCGTCTACTTCGCCAGCATCCTTCGCCAAGGGCGCATGGTCGCTACCCGTCGCGTGGTGATCACCCGCTGATACTTCCGGAGACCAGTCGTTCGGCCAGCCAGGGTACGCCCTCGCTGGCCGTTCGCTTTACATGGGTCACCGCCGTGCCCTGCATCGGCACGGGGCCGGGGTCCACCACGTAGGTGATGCAGCCGGGAGCTGTGGCATGCACAAGGCCAGCGGCGGGGTAGACCTGTAGCGAGGTGCCCACCACCAGCAGGATGTCCGCCTGCCGCACGATGCGGATGGCCTCGGGCATCAGGGGTACCTCCTCCCCGAACCACACGATGTGCGGTCGAAGTTGGGATCCCAGTGGGCAGGCGGCGCCCCAAGGAAGGGACGGTCCGTTCACCGTGACCACAAGGGTGGGGTCTGCGGTGCTACGCGCCTTGAGCACCTCGCCATGCAGATGCAGTACGTGGGTGCTTCCGGCGCGTTCGTGGAGGTCGTCGATGTTCTGGGTGATGATGTGTACCTCGAAGTGTTCCTCCAGCCAGGCAATGGCGTGGTGCGCGGCATTTGGCCGGGCGGCCAGCACCTGCGCCCGGCGCAGGTCGTAGAAGTGGAGCACCCGCTTCGGGTCGCGCGCCCAGGCCTCGGGGGTGGCCACCTCCTCCAGCGGGAACTCCTCCCAGAGGCCGCCGCTGTCGCGGAAGGTACGCAGGCCGCTTTCGGCGCTCACCCCCGCGCCGCTGAACACCACCAGGCGTTGACGGTCCATGCTCCCAAAGTAGGTCGAAGAGAGCGTTGCACATCATCCCTAGCAGGTTCGCTGGGTTCCCTTATTTTCGTGGCCTTCCCGCCAGAACCCCGCCGCCCATAAGGCTACTTTACCCCCTTCATTTTCAATCAGATTAGTTCGAAGGGACAGGATGATCGACAGCCTGAACGGGGAGCTATTGGAGCGCGGGATGGACCACGTGGTGCTGGAATGCCATGGGGTGGGCTACCTCGTGCATGTGCCACAGCCCACCATTGAACGGTTGCCGGCAACTGGACGTGTGCGTCTGTTGGTGCATTACAGTGTATCCGTTGATGTGCGGTCCGGTGCGAGTGAGCATCGGCTTTTCGGCTTCCTGCACGCCGACGAGCGTCGGCTCTTCCGCCAGTTGATCGAAGTGCAGGGGGTAAGCGCCACGCTCGGGATGGCCATCCTGGGCAACCGCAGTGCCGAGGACGTGCACACGGCGATCCTCACGGGGAACGAGTCGGCGCTGAAGGGCATCAAGGGCATCGGTCCGAAACTGGCCCAGCGCATCATCACCGAACTGGGCCCGCGCCTGGCCGGTATGGCACTGCCTTCATCGCTCCCTGCGGCCTCCGGGGGCAATACCCTCAAGGCGGAGGCGTTATCGGCACTGGTCTCCTTGGGACTGGACCGCCTGAAGGCCGAGCGTGCCTTGGCGTCCGTGCTGCAGGAGCATGGTGACCAACCGCCGCGTCTCGAAGAACTGATCCGCCTCACCCTCAAGAACCTCTGACCTCGTGACGGTGCTTCGACGCGCGCATGGCCTTGCCCATCTGGTCCTTACCGGGTGGCCGCTGCGTGCGCTGTTCGTGCTCGCTGCCGTGGTGTTTGGCGTGATGGAGGGCTTTGCGGCGCCGTTCGGGCTGGAGTACATGCAGGTGGACAGCCCGCAGATCGAGCTGGTCTATCCCATCACCGATCCCGTGACCCCGGGCGCACCGCCGAGCGGCAGCATCAACCTTCAGGACCCGGAGAACATCGAGAACCAGGTGACCTATGACCCGGTGACGGGCCAGTATGTCATTCAGAGCACGGTGGGCGGCAACTTCGACTATCGGCCCCCGATGAGCATGTCGCTGGATGAGTACCTGAACTACGACATGTCCCGAGCCATGGAGAACTACTGGCTGGACCGCGTGGAGCAGGACAGCGAGAGCGCACAAAAGCGGCTGATCCCGGCGATCAAGGTGCGTGGCGAGATGTTCGACCGGATCTTCGGTGGCAACACCATCGACATCAAGCCCCGCGGTTCGGCCGAGGTCATCTTCGGGGTGAACATCAGCAAGACGGAGAACCCGCGGATCCCGGTGGACCAGCGGAAGATCACCACCTTCAACTTCGATCAGCGCATTCAGCTGAACCTGGTGGGCAACATTGGTGAGAAGCTGAAGATCAACACCAATTACAACACCCAGGCCACCTTCGACTTCGAGAACCAGGTGAAGCTCGACTATACCGGGTACGAGGACGAGATCATCCAGAAGCTGGAGGCCGGCAACGTGAGCCTTCCGTTGAAGGGCACGCTGATCCAAGGCAGCCAGAGCCTCTTCGGCCTGAAGACCGAGCTGCGTTTCGGCCGCCTCACCGCCACGGCGATCTTCAGCCAGGAGAAGGGACAGCGACGAAGTGTGCAGACCGAAGGCGGTGCACAGACCACCAACTTCGACATCAAGGCGGACGAGTACGAGGCCAACAAGCACTACTTCCTCAGCTACTTCTTCCGCGACCAGTACGAGACCGCGCTGCGCACCCTGCCCACGGTGAACACCGGTGTGCAGATCACCCGTGTGGAGGTGTGGGTGACCAACATGCGGCAGGATTTCCAGCAGACGCGCAACATCGTGGCCTTCACCGACCTGGGGGAGGATGCAGGGCCGCAGCATCTCGCCGCCGGCCATATCAGTGCCGACCTGGTGAACTCGGGCTTCCTGGTGGACAACCCCGGTCTGGAGGCCCGCAACGAAGGCAACTCCCTCTACGGTGCGGTGAGCGGCAATGCAGGCATCCGCGGTTTCGTGAACGCCACCAGCGCGCTGCAGGCCCTGGGGCTTGTGGCGGCCAGGCACTTCGAAAAGGTGGAGAGCGCACGCCTGCTCGGCCCGAACGAGTACACGCTCAACACCCGTCTGGGCTTCGTCACCCTGAACCAGTCGTTGAACAACGATGAGGTGCTGGCCGTGGCCTTCCAGTACACCTACAACGGGCAGACCTATCAGGTGGGTGAGTTCTCCACCGATGGCGTGGCCCCTCCCGAGGCCCTGATGCTGAAGCTGCTCCGCGCTTCCATCACCAACCCGCGCATCCCGCTGTGGGACCTGATGATGAAGAACGTGTACTCGCTGGGGGCCTTCCAGGTGAACCGTGAGAACTTCCGGCTGGACCTGATCTACAACAACCCGGTGACCGGGGTGGACATCAATTACATCCCCCGCGCCCCGGTGGACCAGATCCCGTTGCTGCAGACCCTGGCCATGGACCGGCTGGACCCCAACAACGCACCGAACCCGGATGGTTGGTTCGACTTCATTGACGGTGCCGCCACCGTGGGCGGAACGATCAACTCACAGAACGGACGCGTCTTCTTCCCCGTGCTGGAGCCGTTCGGCAGTTACCTCGATGGTCAGCTCATCGGTCCGGACCCGAACAACCCGATACAGCCCCCGGCGATCCGGCGGAACATCGTGTACACCGCGTTGTACGACAGCACCAAGATCGCTGCGCAGAACCAGCCCGAATTGAACCGCTTCCGCCTGAAGGGCAGCTACCGCAGTGCCAGCAGCGACGTCATCTCGCTCAACAGCGTCAACATCCCGCAGGGAAGCGTGACGGTGACCGCCGGTGGTGTGCGGCTGGTGGAGAACCAGGACTACACCGTGGACTACAACCTGGGCCGGGTGCGGATCCTCAACCAGGGCATCCTGGAAAGCGGCACCCCGGTGAACATCTCGTTGGAGAGCAATTCGCTCTTCAGCATCCAGCAGCGGACCATTGCCGGGGCACGCTTCGATTACAATGTGAACAAGGACCTGGTGCTCGGCGGCACCATCATGAACCTTTACGAGCGCCCGCTCACCCAAAAGGTGAACGTGGGGGAGGAGCCCATCTCGAACACGGTGATCGGTGTTGACGGGAACTGGCAGACCCGTTCGCAATGGCTCACCGACCTGGTGGACAAGCTGCCCTTCTATGCCACCAAGCAGGAGAGCAACGTGAGCGCCTCCATGGAAGGAGCCTACCTGATCCCCGGACACAGCAATGCCATCGGCGACGCGGGGACCAGCTACATTGATGACTTCGAGGGCAGCGTGAGCACCATCGACCTGCGCACGCAGAGCCTGTGGTTCCATGCGGCCACGCCGACCGGGCTTCCCGACCTGTTCCCCGAAGGCGAGCTGATCAACGACCTCGGGCTTGGCTACCGGCGCGCGCAGCTGGCCTGGTACGTCATCGATCCCCTCTTCTTCCGCAACAACAACCTCACGCCCCAGCACATCGCGAACGACCCCGCCATGCGCAGCGACCACCGCATGCGCGAGGTGCTCGAGCAGGAGGTGTTCCCCAACCGCCAGTTGCCCGCCGGCACACCGGCCAACATCCCGGTGCTGGACCTCACCTATTACCCCAGCGAACGCGGCCCCTACAACTACAATCCAGGACTGGACGATAACGGCAACCTGCCCAACCCGGCGGACAACTGGGCGGGCATCACGCGCCGGATCACCACCACCGACTTCGAGACGAGCAACATCGAGATCATCCAGTTCTGGTTGATGGACCCCTTCTTCAACACCAGCAACAGCAACGGGGAACCCGCCAGCAACGAGAACTCGGTGAACAGCACCGGCGGTTACCTCTACATCGACCTGGGTAACATCAACGAGGACATGCAACGCGATGGCCGCAAGTTCTTTGAGAACGGCCTGCCCAACAACCTCACCGACCAGTCATCGCCCACCGAGACCACTCCCTGGGGTGTGGTGCCCACCACCCAGAGCGTGGTGAACGCCTTCGCGCTCTCTCAGGAGAACAGCAACCGCTACCAGGACGTGGGCCTCGACGGCCTGGCCAGCGTGCAGACCGACCAGGAGCTGCGGAACGAACAGCTCTTCTTCGAGGACTACCTCAACGTGCTGCCGCCCGGTGCCCGCCAACGCTGGCAGAGCGACCCCAGCAACGACGATTACCACTTCTTCCGCGGGAGCGACTACGACCAGCAGCAGCTCGACATCCTGGAGCGCTACAAGCGGTTCAATGCACCCGAAGGCAACTCCGTCACCGACGAGGACAGCCCCGAGAGCTACCCCACGCAGCAGACCACCATTCCGAGTGCCGAGGACATCAACCAGGACCAGAACCTGGCCGAGGCCGAGAGCTACTTCCATTACAAGGTGAGCCTGCTCCCCAACGACATGGTGGTGGGCCGCAACTTCATCACCGACCGCCTGCGCGCCACGGTGAGCACGCCCGAGGGCAACAAGGAGGTGTACTGGTACCAGTTCAAGGTGCCCATCCGCATGCCCGAACGCGCCGTGAACGGCATCCAGGACTTCCGCAGCATCCGCTTCATGCGCATGTACCTGCAAGGCTGGCAGCAGGAGGTGACCCTGCGCTTCGCCCGTCTGGAGTTCGTGCGGGGTGAATGGCGCAAGTACCTGCAGAGCCTGGAGACCCCCGGCGAGGTGCCCGGTGGCGACCCCGACCCCACGCTCTTCGAGACCGCTGCGGTGAACATCGAGGAGAACGGCAACCGCACGCCGATCAACTATGTACTGCCTCCCGGCATCAATACCGAGGTGGATGTGGCCAGTGCCAACCTGCGCAACCTCAATGAGCAGTCGCTGCAGATGAAGGTGTGCAACCTGCGCGATGGTGATTCGCGCGCCGCCTTCCGCAATGTGAACTTCGACATCCGCATGTACAAGAAGCTGCGGATGTTCATCCATGCCGAGAGCTCGGATCCCAACCAGCCCATCGCGTATGGCGACGCCACCGTCTTCATCCGTCTGGGCAACGACCTGGACAACAACTACTACGAGTACGAGGTGCCCGTGGTGCCATCCACCTTCTTCAACCGCGACCCCTACAACGTATGGCCCGAGGCGAACAACATGGTGATCGAGTTCGCCAAGCTGAACGACCTCAAGATCCAACGCGACCAGGCCGGCTTTGCCCGCAACCTGCGTTACATGGGCATGGAGGGCGACCGCAGGATCTTCGTGAAGGGCAGTCCCAACCTGAGCCAGATGCGGTCCATCATGATCGGCATCCGCAACCCGAAGAAGGACGGCGAGGAGGCGAACCCGTGGAACACGGACAACGGCCTGCCCAGGTGTCTGGAGGTCTGGGTGAACGAACTGCGCCTCACCGACTTCGACCAGAGCGGGGGGTGGGCGGCACTGGCGCGGGTGAACGCCCAGTTGGCCGACCTGGGCAACGTGAGCGTGGCCGGCAACTACAGCACGCCATTCTGGGGCAGCATCGACAAGCGGGTGAGCGAACGCCAGCGCGAAACGAAGTACGGGGTTGATGTGACCGCCAACTTCGAGATGGGCAAGTTCCTGCCGGAGAGCAGCAACGTGCGCATCCCCATGTTCATCGGCTATTCCGAGCAGGTGAGCAACCCGCAGTTCGATCCGCTCAACCCTGACATCCAGTTCGACGATGCCACACGGGCGCTCACGGCCGAGCAACGAAGACAACGCCTGAAGGAGTCCCAGACCTACACACGAAGGCGAAGCATCAACTTCACCAACGTGCGCAAGGACCGCGGGCAGGGCGGCAGTGGCAAGGAGCACCTGTGGGACGTGGAGAACCTGAGCCTCACCTACTCCTACAGCGACCAGGAGTACCACGATGTGAACACCGCCTACGAGAACACGCGCACCTACCGGGGCTCGCTGGCCTACCTGCACAATCCGCGACCCATCGCGGTGGAACCCTTCAAGGGCATCGGTGTGGTGGACAAGAGCAAGTGGCTGAAGCTGATCCGCGACTTCAACTTCAACGTGGGCTTCAAGCAGGTATCGCTGCGCACCTCGGTGGACCGGATGTACCTGGAGCGCCTGGTGCGTCCGAACCCGGACATCGAGACCCTGCCGCCCACGCCCACCTACAACAAGAACTTCAACTGGAACAGCCAATACGGTTTCCGGTACGAGATCACCAAGAGCCTGAAGCTGGACTTCAACGCGAACAACCTGGCGGTGATCGGCGAGACACCGGGCCTGGTGAACCCCAAGTACCAGGACTCTTACGAGCTGTGGAAGGACAGCGTGCTGGCCAGCGTGCGCAGTTGGGGTGAGGTGACGCGCTACGACCACCTGGTGACCTTGAACTACACGCTGCCACTGGACAAGCTGCCCATTACCGACTGGATGACCGGAACGGCGGCCTACACGGCGGGTTACCAGTGGGACCGTGCCCCCTTCACCCAGGACACCCTGGGCAACGTGATCCAGAACTCGCAGAACATCAGCTTCAACGGTCAGTTGAACTTCGTGACCCTCTACAACAAGTCGAAGTACCTGAAGAAGATCAACGACAAGGGCAAGGCTCGTCCCTCGGCCCGTGCACAGAGCGCCACGAAGCCGGCCGACCCCAACGCACCCAAGCCGCCGGACCCCGACAAGGGCGGCAAGGTCAACGTGCTCGAAGGCCTGGCCCGCATCCTGATGACCATCCGTACGGGCACATTCACCTACAGCCAGAACTCCGGCACCCTGCTGCCCGGCTACAACGGTGGGACCAATGTGCTGGGCATGGACCCGGGCTTCGATGCACCGGGATGGGGCTTCGTGCTGGGCCAGCAGAACCACGCCCTGAACGGTGACATCGAGCGCGATTTCGCCACCACCGCCGCCCAGAACGGTTGGCTGGTGCAGACGCCCTCCATCTTCACCCAGTACACCTCCACACGTACCGAGACGATGAACCTACGGGTCAACCTGGAGCCGTTCCGGGGCATGCGGGTGGACATCTCGGCCAACCGCACCATCGCGGGCAACACGGCGTCATTCTACCGCTGGAACGACCAGCTGGGTGACTATGTGAACGACAGTCCGCAGGAGACCGGCAGCTTCAGTGTGTCCATCCTCACCTGGAACACGGCCTTTGCCCGCAACGACCGCAGCACCTTCGAGAACCCCATCTTCCAGGACCTGCTCGCCAACCGCGCAGTGATCAGTGCGCGGCTGGGGGTTTCCACCGAGGGCTCCGTGCTCGATGACACCGGCTACTACACCGGCTATGGCCCCACGAACCAGGATGTGATCATACCGGCCTTCCTCGCCGCCTACACGGGACGCAGTGCGGAGAACGTGGAGCTCAACCCCTTCAAGCAGAAGCCCGCACCCAACTGGGACATCACCTACGATGGTCTCACCAAGATCCCGCTCTTCGCCAAGTGGTTCCGCACCTTCACAGTGAAGAACAGCTACCGGTCCACCTTCAACATCGCCGGCTACCAGACCAACATGCTCTATGTGCCCGGCGGGTCCGAGGTGGATGCCGCGGGCAACTTCATCCCGGCGCGCCAGATCTCCGTGGTCACCATCCAGGAGGTGATGCGCCCGTTGCTGGGCTTCGATGCCACACTGAAGAACAGCCTCCTCGCCAAGTTCGAGTACAACCGCGACCGCAACCTCAGCCTCAGCCTCACGAACTACCAGGTGACCGAGGTGGCCGGTGTGGAGTATGTGATCGGCACCGGCTATCGCTTCAAGAACGTGAAGTTCCCCTTCGCCATCGGCGGCACCAAGCCTGACAGCGACCTCAACGTGCGGGTGGACCTGAGCCTGCGCGACAACCTCACCGTGATCCGCAAGATGGAGGAGCTCCAGAACCAGGTCACTGCGGGCCAGCAGATCCTCTCCATCAAGACCAGCCTGGACTACGTACTGAACCAGCGCCTCAACGTGCGGGCCTTCTACGAGCGCGTGGTGAACACCCCGGTGATCTCCACCTCGTATCCCTCGGCCAACACCAACACGGGCATCAGCCTCCGCTTCACCCTTACGCAATAAACCCGCCGGACCTTCTACATTTGGCGGGCATCCCAGCAAGCATCCACCCCATGAACATCCCGCAGGAACTGCGCTACACCAAGGACCACGAGTGGGTCCGCATCGAAGGCAACGAGGCCGTGGTGGGCATCACCGATTTCGCCCAGGGCGAGCTCGGCGACATCGTGTTCGTCGACATCAGCACCGAAGGCCAGCAGGTGGCCCGCGAGGCCGTGTTCGGCACGGTGGAGGCCGTGAAGACCGTCAGCGACCTGTTCATGCCCGTGAACGGCACCGTGACCGAGGTGAACCCCGCCCTGGCCGATGACCCCGCTGCCGTGAACGGTGACCCCTATGGCAAGGGCTGGATGGTGCGCGTGAAGCTGGACGATCCCGCCGAGGTGGAGCACTTGCTCACCGCCGACCAGTACAAGGCCCTGTTGGGCGCCTGAGGAGGTCATGCCCGCACCGCGTGCGCTCTGGCCCGCGTCGCTCTGGGCCCTGGTGATCCTGGTGCTGTGCCTGATGCCCGGCAGCCGGCTGCCCGAATGGGACTGGTTCGCACTGCTCGATCTGGACAAGCTGGTCCACGCCTCCCTGTTCTTTGTGCAGGCGTTGCTGCTCGCACGAGCCTTTGTCGCGCGGGGTACGCCGGTGCGTTGGGCTGCCTCGGCCGTGACCATCGCCGTGCTTTACGGACTGGCCACTGAAGTGATGCAGGGCCTCGAAGCCCTGGGGCGTCGGACCGACCTTAATGACATGATCGCCAACACCATCGGGGCCGTTGCCGCCGGATGGTTCGCCCGGTGGCGCATGCGCAAAGGCCTCCCGGTGCTGCCGCTCACCCGCGCCTGACGCGCTCCGCTACCTTTACCGGCAGTCATGGCCATCACCAAGATCCCTGCCCGCATGAGCACCGTGCCCCACAGCGCACCCACCGTCGATCAGGTGGGCATCGAGGAGCGCGTGGCCCGCATCAAGACCCGCAGCATCAAGAAGGAGACCAAGCTGCAGGGCATGAAGCTGGCCCTGAGCATGATCGACCTCACCACCCTGGAGGGCGCCGACACGCCGCACAAGGTGCAGCAGCTATGCTACAAGGCCATGCACCTGCACGACAGCCTCCCCGGGCTGCCGACCGTGGCCGCGGTATGCGTGTACCCTTCCCTGGTGAAGGTGGCGAAGAAGGCACTCGAAGGCAGCAACGTAAAGGTGGCCAGCGTGAGCACCGCCTTCCCCAGCGGCCAGGCCCCGCGCAATGTGAAGATCGCCGACACCCGGTTCGCCGTGAACGAAGGCGCCGACGAGATCGATATGGTGATCAGCCGCGGAAAGTTCCACACGGGAGACCATGCCTTCGTGTTCGATGAGATCGCTGCCATCAAGGAGGCTTGTGGCGATGCCCGCTTGAAGGTGATCCTGGAGACCGGCGAACTCGGTACCTACGACAAGGTGCGCCTGGCCAGCGACATCGCCATCGCAGCGGGCGCCGACTTCATCAAGACCAGCACCGGCAAGATCAACCCCGCCGCCACCATGGAAGTGACGCTGGTGATGCTGCACGCCATCCGTGACCATTACCTCCGCACCGGGCGGATGATCGCCATGAAGCCCGCCGGCGGCATCCGTAAAAGCAAGGAGGCCCTGCATTACTTGATGATGGTGAAGGAGGAGCTCGGTCCCGAGTGGCTCGATCCGCACTGGTTCCGTTTCGGCGCCAGCAGCCTCGCCAACGACATCCTGATGCAGTTGCAGAAGGAGGCGGACGGCCACTATCAGAGCGCGGACTACTTCAGCCTCGACTAACCCGATCTTCCTTGTCCCATGGACAGCATCACCATCACCCGACCGGACGACTGGCACATCCACCTGCGGGATGGCGGTGCCCTGGCCACCACCGTACCGCATGCCGCGCGCATCAACGGTCGGGCCATCGTCATGCCCAACCTGAAGCCGCCGGTCACCACGGTGAAGGACGCCGTCGCCTACCGTGAGCGCATCATGGCCGCTGTGCCCGCAGGCAGTGCGTTCCAGCCCCTGATGACGCTCTACCTCACCGACCGCACCGCGCCTGCCGAGATCGCGCTCGCGAAGGAGAGTGGTGTGGTCACCGCGGTGAAGCTCTATCCCGCTGGTGCCACCACCAACTCAGACTCCGGCGTCACGGCGCTGGAGCACTGCTTCCCGGCGTTGGAGGCCATGCAGAAGCACGACCTTCCGCTGCTCATCCACGGCGAGGTCACCGATGCCCACATCGACATCTTCGACCGGGAGAAGGTCTTCCTGGACCGGCACCTGGCGCCCATCGTTCAGCGCTTCCCGGAACTCCGCATCGTATTGGAGCACATCACGACGCGCGATGCCGCCCAGTTCGTGGAGGCCGCTTCGCCCAAGGTGGCTGCCACCATCACCGCGCACCACCTGCTGCTGGACCGCAATGACATGCTGGCCGGGGGCATCCGTCCGCACCTCTACTGCCTGCCCATCCTGAAGCGCGGCACGCACCGCGAGGCCCTGGTGGCGGCGGCCACGAGCGGCAACCCCAAGTACTTCCTGGGCACCGACAGTGCGCCGCACGCCCGGCCTACCAAAGAGACCGCCTGTGGCTGTGCTGGAGTGTACACCGCCCATGCGGCCATCGAGCTGTATGCCGAGGTCTTTGAACAGGCCGGTGCATTGGACAAGCTGGAGGCCTTCGCCAGTTTCCATGGTCCTGATCACTACAAGCTGCCGAGGAACACGGATCGCATCACGCTGACGCGCCGCGAATGGCCGGTGCCCGATGCGTTCCCCTTCGACGGCGAGGAGCTGGTGCCCTTCCGCGCGGGAAGCACGGTGGGGTGGAGCGTGGAGGTGGCGTGATCGTGTGCGCCAGCTTGATTTAACTCCAGCGCGACCTGGACGTATTCGGCTG
>Ga0315900_10003052_pt1 | contig 24832 bp, 17 predicted proteins | sample LakEriMetagenome_FD_203521 | JGI IMG/M metagenome (GOLD analysis project Ga0315900, IMG submission 203521) | Freshwater fungal communities from buoy surface, Lake Erie, Ohio, United States - Buoy 12 MA114 | ecosystem: Environmental > Aquatic > Freshwater > Lake > Lake biofilm | place: USA: Lake...
TCGCTGAGCACGAGCACGAATACCGACGACAAGTCAAAACCACTACCGTATTTCGAGCACGAGCACGAGCACCGCTGCGCTGAGCACGAGCACGAATACCGACGACAAGTCAAAACCACTACCGTGTTTCGAGCACGAGCACCGCTGCGCTGAGCACGAGCACGAATACCAACGACAGGTCAAAACCACTACCGTGTTTCGAGTACGAGCACGAGCACCGCTTCGCTGAGCACGAGCACGAATACCGACGACAAGTCAAAACCACTACCGTGTTTCGAGCACGAGCATGAGCACCGCTTCGCTGAGCACGAGCACGAATGCCGACGACAAGTCAGAGCCACTGCCGTGTTTCGAGCACGAATATGAGCATCAGCACAAGCGAGAAAAAAGAGGCGGCATCATGCCGCCCAATCCAACCATCCCTGTTGGAACCGAGATCTTCTCGGTTGGAGTGCTATCCCTGGTCTCCAAAAGCAGTTCGAAAAAAGATTTTTAAAAGCACAACCGTAAATCTTTAGCAGATCCACTCTGGACGACTCCTAAAGAGAACCACCTGAGTCGTATCACGCTGCAAGAAAAATGGCTCGTTTCACGCTAAAGAGTAGTTGATAACTATCTGATGTTCGAAAGAAAAGCAAAGGCCATCCGTAGCCCACAGGCCATCCGTGAGTTATCTTGAGCAAAGGCTGCAAATCAAAGATGAGTTATGCGGGGATTGTGACAAGCTTGAATGAAAAGTCAAGCATGTTACTGACATATTTTCCACATTGCCGTAACCATCTAAAATACCTGTTTGCATGCTTGACAAAGAGATGGATTAACTTTATCGAACCGCTGTCAGAACGAGTTGTAGAAAGCCGTTGAAATGAAACCCACAGACTCACAACAGCCGTTCTCGATTCCGATTCCGCAAGAGTCTGATTCGGAAATTCGCGATGATCAAAATCTCGTGCACATTCATCCTGCTACGAAGTGGCTTGGACAAGATACAGCGCGAAGACTCGGTATCTTTCAACTTCCAGAAAACTTTCTCTTGTCCGTTGTCATTCCTGTTTTCAACGAAGTCAATACGATTGAAAACGTCATTCAGAGAGTTCGAAGTTCCGGTTTACCGATCGAAATTATTCTGGTCGATGACGGCAGTCGTGATGGAACTCGAGAGAAGTTGAAAAACTTAGAACAGCAATCCGATATTCGAATCATCTTGCACGAAAAAAATCGTGGCAAAGGTGCGGCTCTTAAAACCGGGTTTCAGCATGCTAAGGGTGATATCGTCGTCATTCAAGATGCCGATATGGAATACGATCCACAGGATTTTCGATATCTGATCCAGCCGATTATTGAAGGGGAAGCGGATGTCGTTTACGGCACTCGCTATGGACATCAAGACCGCCCCGTCGCACCCCTCTGGCATTATGCCGTGAATCGCTTTATCAGTTTACTGACCAGTATCAAAACGGGGCTTTACCTGTCCGATGTAGAAACCTGCTATAAACTCTTCCCTCGGAAACTAATCCAGGACTTGGTTCCAAGCCTCAAAGAGGATCGATTCGGGTTTGAAATCGAAGTGACAGTTCGTTTGGCTCGTCAAAAAATTCGATTCTACGAACGCCCCATACGATTCCACCGCCGCTCTTGGGATCAAGGTAAAAAAATTGGATGGAAAGATGGGGTCCGGGCCCTCTGGTGTATCTTGCGGTATTAAAACACTCTACAACCAAAACATACCATTGAAACCCGAAGGAACCATTGAATGCGATCCCTCGGTGTTCAAGCCAATGCCCAATCCACCCAACACCACTCTAGGTAACCTACAAAAACATGGCAACCGCGAGAACCTGGGCGATCAACCCAGCATTCCTCCAAGAAGTGAAGGACTTCAATACCGAGTATTGGAAGACCTACAACCACTTACAACATTGGACAATAGCTGTAGGACAAAGTGAGTCGCTTAGTGATGAAGCGGGAGTTCAAGAGACTTTAAATCTAGCTCGTCAAATTACCGTAGAGATGGCGAAACAGTTCTTGCTCGAAGAAACCTACGGTTACTTGCAAACTCCTTCGGGGCATAGTGCAGTATACGATAACGAAGTGGCATGCGCTCAAGGTCAACATCAGTCGCTTTATATGCTTGCTGGTGAAATCTGTGAATCACTGGAACTTGCCGGTTTCCAAGGATTACTTTCCGATGGCGTTAGGAAGCAACAAGATGCGATCCGAAAACTTAGCAAGGACTGGGCTGAGCATGAGCAATTAGAAAATAAGTTGATTCGCGGAGCGACTTGATAAGAGCCATCGACTTGGGTCTCTCTAACTCGATACAATTGAGTATCGTTCGACAAGCGATAATGCACAGCGCAAGAAGTGCTTCCATTTTGGTGCTACAAGATTGGTGCTATCAGACTATTGGGTAGGAAACCTGCTATGATCGTCATCTTCGAAGATGCTGCAGTGGACGCTTTGGCCCCGATGACGGTCGGGAGATTAGCCTGCACGGTCAGTTGCGGGGGCTTTCAGTTACTGGAAGTGATGAGCTATTTGGCGTCGATGTTACCAACGACTCCTTCCGCACATACACCATCGCTACTTGGTATTACGCGCCCCTATTTGCAGGCGATCCAAGAAGCCGACTATCCGCAACTTGCAAGCCTCAACCAAGCCGACCTTGATCTGAAACAGCATCCGAGGCTTTTGATCAATGCTCGGGTTCTGCCGGCGATGGCATACGCAGACAACTTAAAATTTCTCCTGACGGAAATGCGGTCTAGTGGTCCAGGAGAAGGGAGTAGCGGTGTGGTTTATTGCGGTGAGCAGATTGCCGCGATCATAAATCCTCCATGGACGCTTCAACAACTAAAACAAGCGGGTCACGAAGGGATCTCGCAGTTGCTAAACGCTGCGCGACAGCTACCGATTCTTGACACCAAACTGGAACTGATCCGCTGGCCTCATGAGGTGATCGCGCATCACATGGCTCTACTTGCGTCCAATCTACAGTATCGACTCCGATTGGGCGATTTTGAACAACTACAAGATGGTGTCTTCGTAGCCAGCGGCGCGAAGTTGGGCGACTATCTTTCGGTCGATACGAAGCAAGGCCCCATCGTGATCGATCGCGACGCACAGGTTGGACCATATACGCTGCTACGCGGTCCCGTTTATCTTGGACCCAAGTGTCGAATCCTGGAGCATGCGGCAATCAAAGATGCGGTCTCATTAGGGCATACAACCAAGATCGGCGGTGAAGTTGAGGCTTCGATCGTAGAGCCATTCTCCAACAAACAACACCATGGCTTTCTCGGCCATAGCTATCTTGGGAGCTGGATCAATCTCGGTGCGGGGACTTGCAATAGTGACCTTAAAAATACTTACGGTACCGTCAACATGGAATACCCCGCGGGTAAAGCGACGACCGGCATGCAATTCCTTGGTTGCGTCATGGGGAATTACTCCAAAACCGCGATCAACACCGGAATCTTTACAGGTAAGGTCATCGGAGCTTGCAGCATGATGTACGGTTTTGTGACTAGCAACGTCCCGAGCTTCGTCAATTACGCGCGACTTTTTGGCCAAGTCGCGACACTCCCACCTGAGGTGATGGTCGCAACCCAAGCGCGAATGTTCAGTCGCCGTCAGGTCAAGCAGCGACCGTGCGATATTCAGTTGATTCACGACATGTATCGACTGACTCAGGAAGAACGCGATCGCTTCCCCGATCTCCTATCACTGTGAGTGTCAAAACGTTGATCGATTTGCGTCGCTGGAGTTCGTACAATGCCGAATATTCAGCGACTTCGATCCAAGGAGTCAATCAATCCCCAGCTAATCGCTCCTATTTGGGGTTCGTAAAACCGGGACTAAACGACCAAGGAGAACGAAAAACCGCGGTTCGCCTCACAAAAAGTCGCTGACTGCTTGACAAATTGTAAGATTTAAGCGTGAATATATATCATCCGTTCATGCGGTTGAACGGATGAATGCAATCTCTAGTAGACCGGCTGCCGGTAGGAAGAACGGATCCTCTTTCGGATAATCGACACATATGAGTCTTTCGCAATATTTCAGTGGTTCCAAACGCGGCTTATCGTTTGAATTGTTTCCACCCAAAAGCGATGCCGGAATGGCTTCACTTTTGGAGACGGTTGATGAGCTGATGACGTTCGAGCCTGATTTTTTTACTTGTACTTATGGCGCTGGTGGGTCGACTCGCGATCGAACACTTCAGGTCGTCGAAGCGGTCGCGCGGAAACATAACGTTCCGGTTGCAAGTCATCTTACCTGCGTTGGCTCAACAGTCGATCAGTTGCGTGATTATTTGCATGCAGCCAAGCAGGCGATGGTCACTCATATCGTCGCCTTGAGAGGTGATCCACCGAAGGGAGAAACGGAATTCCGAGCGGTGGAGGGTGGCTTGCGCTATGCGAATGAATTGGTTGCATTGATCAAAAAAGATTTTCCAGAACTGGGCATTGCTGTTGCAGGCTATCCTGAAGTTCACCAAGAAGCGGTAGATGCAGCGACCGATTTGAAAAATCTTAAACGCAAAGTAGACGCTGGAGCTGACATCGTCGTAACTCAGTTGTTTTATGACAACAGCGACTTCTTCCGATTCGAAGAGGATTGCCGCAATATCGGAATTCAGGTTCCGATTGTTCCTGGCATTCTGCCAGTAACCAACTTAGCACAAATTCAACGTATCACGTCCCTCTGCAAAGCCAAACTGCCGCAATCCTTCGTCGATCGATTAGGCGAAAGATCTGATGAGCAGTGGCAATTCGAAGTGGGCGTCGAGTTTGCTCAGCAGCAGGTGAGTGAATTGCTTGACCGTGGGGTACCTGGCATTCACTTCTATGTACTCAACAAATCTCAAGCGACCCGGCGAGTGCTGGAAGCGGTTCGCTTCTCTGAAAGTCGAGCTTGATCTCTTGCGTTTGATTCCTTCGCTTCGGCGAAGGAATCGATTCGCTTATCTAACACGGGAACACTCGCTAAGTTCAAAACTTTCTGTTGGCTCCTAAGCGAACAGCTTTCTCCATTTCGCGATCTTGTATAGCAACACGCAAGTAGGAGAGTGAGTGATAACGCTGCTTTCAACCATCTCAATAGCTTCGCGCAGCGGGATCTTGACCATATCGATAATTTCTGTTCCTTCGCACGTTGCTTGACCGAAGGTCAAATCGGTCGCCACAAACAACGCAGTGGGTGAACGAATCGCAGCGGTGAAGGGATCGACGCTGCCAAGTTGCAGGAAATTCCTCGCGGTGATCCCAAGTTCCTCGTTCAATTCACGGATTGCGGTTTGCAGCGTACCCTCTGTTTCTTCGATGCCGCCGCTAACACCCTCGATGGTGACGCGCCCTACGGCATAGTGGAATTCTTGAGTGAGGTAGACGTAGTCTTCTTCATCCAATGCGACGACGCAAACTCCTGGCTTCAGTTCTACGGTGCAATAGGTTCCCGGTTTTCCATCGGGGCGCACTACCTGATCAACTTGCAATGTAATCCAGGGATCACGATAAACCTGCTGCGATTCACGAATGGTCCAGGGTCCATGTTTTCTCATAAAATCCAGCCTCTTTTTGACCGCTCTGGCAATAATTCCAGGGCATCACCATCGTTCTACTGGCAAAAGTCCATTTCAGGCATAAGAGGGTTTATCAGCCCCTTTTTCATGCGGAAATTACTGGATTTTTGCGCAAAATGAGAATCAGGCGTTAACTCCCGGTTTGGCGTTGTCGCCCTCGACGGTTAATATGGTAGTTGGGGAGGTCGCTTGCTGTACAGCGGACGTTGAAGGACTGTAGGCAATCAACGGATCCCCAGACCCAATCACCCGCCGGATCATTCCCTTGGGGATCGATCCCACGTTCGACACTCCACAGGAGCGACTTGGCTCCAGCTTCGGTTTCATCATTAGAAAGTTCTCCATGAGCAATCCCAGCGACCATCCAAGCACGGCTAGGCGGTGGGACATTTCCTTCTCCGTACCATTTATCCATCGCCTGAGAATGACCGAAGACTGCTTTGGTCGCGACTGGCCTGTGGTCTGCGAGCTCTTTGAAAATGGCTCATCGGAACAGGGTAGTGGTGGGCCTGCTCGTGTCCAGGTCTGGCTTGATGAAGGTGTTGCTAAAGCTTCTCGTGAATCGACGGCCAAGGGGCCTCGAGAAGATTCGGTCACTCGGAAAGCCATCGAGAACGATCCTTTTCTTCCCGCCGATTTGCCTGGTCGTATCGAAAAACTTTTCGAGCTTTCGTCTACGCCGCTGGAACTGACAGATCCTGTACAGGTCATTCCAGGTGGCGAAGACATCAAAAATAACTCGCGTTGGATCGACCATATCTTAGAACGCATCAACACGTCGAATTTAGATCGACGTAGTTACATTTTGGCAATTGGTGGCGGTGCCTTGCTGGACGCTGTTGGCTTTGCGGCAGCACTGGCCCATCGTGGTATTCGCCTAGTTCGTATTCCGACGACCACTCTTGCCCAAGCTGACTCAGGGGTCGGTGTTAAGAATGCCGTTAACTGGTTCAACAAGAAAAACTGGAAGGGTACGTTTGCTGTCCCTTGGGGAGTCGTCAACGATCAAGAAATTTTGCGACAATTACCCGATCGCGATTTCCGTTGCGGTTTTTCGGAAGCGGTGAAGGTTTCTCTGCTGAAGAGCCCGATCGCTTTCGAATTTCTCAACCGCCATGCGACTTCGATTTTCGAACGCTCTATGCCCGACGCCGTGGAAGCGATACGTCTTTCTGTATTGATGCATATCGATCATATAACGCGTGGGGGCGACCCATTTGAAATGCTACAGGCGCGACCGCTCGATTTTGGACATTGGTCGGCCCATAAACTGGAGGCATTGACCGAGTATCGCATTCGCCACGGCGAAGCGGTCAGCATTGGCGTGGCCGTCGATGTCGTTTATTCATCTCTAGTGCATGGCTTACCGGATAGTGTTGTACAGGCCACCCTTCAGACACTGACCAATCTGGGTTTACCGATTTATCATCCAGCGTTATCTGAAAAGAATCTTTTCGATGGACTCGAGGAATTTCGTCAACATCTTGGTGGCGAACTAACACTGACCATGCTTTCGGAAATAGGCCGACCGATCGAAGCCCATGCTGTCGACCACTCCGCAATGCGCAAGGCGATCCAAATCGTTGGACGCCACCATCAAAGCCTTCCTCAAACAACCACGACTTCGCCAGCGTCTAATAGCACCAGCTTTTTGCGTATCTGATTTGCATTCAGTTTAAACTGCTTTGCGACAACTTCCGCATAAACATTCAATTGCGGCGAGTATTGGCTGACTTGCAGATCGATCCACTCCTTTTTAGAGCCTTTCGACGGTTGCTGATCGGTTTTGAAATCGATGATTTCTGCTGCAATCACCTTGCCATTTTTCAGCACGAGCACGAGTCGATCGATTGAACCTTGTTGCAAACGCCCATTGAGCAAGACGGCAAACTTATGCTCGGTCTCTACGCGAGTCGCTGCACCGACATGATCTTTCTCGCCATAGTGCTCACTCGCAAAAAGCTGCAGTACCGCCGGGTGGCTGTAGTGTTTTCTCCAGCGTTTCCATAATGATTCCAAATCTACCAAGCCCCAGTGGGATCGGTCGATTGCCCCATTTGCGATGACTTCTCTCGTTGTTTCGACCATCGTAAGGTCATCACTCCAATTGAGCGCAGCGAACCACGCATGTTCGATAGTACCCTCTAGCGCTGCAACCGTTGTTTGAATGCCGAAAACCTTCACCGGCTCGATAATACGCTTTCGCCCAAGTGAATCCTCCTGGCGCGATCTATCTTCTGTTTGCGAAAGCGCCGATGGCGATGGGGCTGATTCGATTGCGCGGCGTGTTGTAAAACTAGGACGACGTTGGCGAATCGATGCTGCGCTGCTTACGGTAGGACCAACTTTTTCCTTGTTACCATCGGTCCTACCAGTATCGCTCGTACCCTTTGACTCTTTTACCTTAGACGACTCCTTCCCCTGGCGCTCCAGGATACGAAACCAATCACTTTCTCCATCCTCGTAGACTGTGCAATTCGCAGCGGACACGTTTTCCGGCGACAACAAGGTTGACTGTAGCAGTGATCCCATGGTCGCCTTGTCTTCGCCACCTTCATTCGGATGGATGTAAATATAAAGTCCATGCTTCGCACGCGTCATTGCGACGTATAACAAACAAAGACTCTCGGAAACTTGCAAGCCGGCATCCTTTCGAAATGCTTCGCGCCAGTCGTCATCGAGCATCTCCTGAAGTTCTTTGCTCATGTAACGAATGACCCCTTCCGGTTGCTCTGTCGCTCTACTTCGCATCGCCACAAACAAAGGTGGATGGCCTGTCATCGGATCATTCAAATTGGGAAGAAAGACAGAATCAAATTCCAAACCCTTCGACTGATGGATATTCATTACTCGAATTTGCGCGGGCTGTGGCAAAGCAACTTTCTCCGTTCGAATGTAATCGACAAATGCGAGAACACGCGAATGATCTGCCAGCGGAAAACTAAATCCAAGTTGAATCAATTGCCTCAATCTCTGCTGATCTCGCTGGTTACACGCTTCAGCCAGCAGACCGCAGTAATGGTTCAGGAACCATCCAAGGCCATGGTCAACAAGGTCTTGCCGCAAGCGATATGACAGTTCACCTGCCGTTGCGAGCCAATTCGCTGGCAACTTTCCAGCTATGGGTGAGTTCCTGACATGAAACAAGGCAACGCTATTGCCTGGGTGATCGGCGATTGTCAATAACGAGAGAATCACCTCAACTGCAGCGGAATCTGTTAACGGATTACCACCTTCTTGACTTACATCCAAATCGAATTTTTTCAGCAGATCGATCATCTGCCCTACTTCATCATTGGTGCGAACCAAGATACCAATTGAACCTGATGGATGCTTGCGTGCTAGATCGGCGATCTCGCTTGCTGCGAGGGAAAGAAGCCTATCTTTTTTCTCGGCTGCTTGTACCCCTTTTACCGAAGGACCATGGGTAATCTTCACATAACCTGGTAGGTTTCCGTAATGGGCTTTATGTTCGTCGAAATCTTCCAACCAACGCTGCGCTTCGACTTGTCCACGTCCATACTCTGCATGCTGATCCAAATTACCAAAAACCTTATTGACTGTATCGAGAATCAGCTGGCTACTTCGGCGACTCTCGGTAAGACTCTCTTTTCTAAGTTGAGGAAGTCGCTCTCCTACTTCGTCGAATAACTCTGCAATACCACCGCGCCAACCATAAATTGCCTGCTTGGTATCACCGACACAAAAGAAGCTTGCGGCTTCTTTCTTGCGCTGCCGATCGATATTAACGGCAAATGGCTGTAAAACCTCCCACTGAGTCAGAGAGGTATCCTGAAATTCATCCAGGAGCAGATGATCGACAGAGAAATCGAGGCGAAACCCAAGACTGTCAGTAGGAAGGTTGCGCTGTTTCAGCCAATGTGCGAGTTTGCGGCAGACATCTTCAAATGTCCATTCACGCAACTGTCGTTTCAGCGATTCGAGATGTTCATGATAGGCGTCAAGAAGTTCTCTGCTGCTAGTGGTCTGGTTCCGATAAATCGCCATTACCTTATGCATCGCTTGCTTCCGAATCACTTTTAGCGATTCGACGACACCTTTTGGAATGATTGCTTTTTGATAACGAGGCTCGGCTTGCTCAAGTGCTCGAATAAGCGTTAAGGCCGCGATTGCTTCCCAATCCGCACTGGCAACAAGGTTTTGAAGTTTTGTAACCGCTGTGGTGAGAGATTTATTGAAATCTTTTGTGGGCTGTATTGAAATCAGGGCCGTGTCGAGTTCCGAATCACCGGGCGCCGATGGAATGGCTGGGTTGTTCCACTGCTCGGCTCGTGTCACCTGACACAAAGAGGCTCCCTTTTCGACAGTATTCTCTATCTCGCGCAGGATACCAGCTGAGTATTCCCCTTTACCAAGCAGATTCAACATTGTCCGCATCTGTTCGAGGTTGTGCGAATCGAGCAATTGCTGAATCGCTTGCTGACGAACAGAGTGTTCGCGCTGTGGATCCATCAGTTGCCAACCGCCTGGTAGCCTTAACTCAAAGGCAAAAGCACGAGCCAGCTGTGAAAAGAAACTGTCTAGGGTGCTGATACGCAAGCGATGAAGTTGAGAGGTAATTTTTTTCAGCAGACTATCGCAATCTTCTTTGCTCAGTTTTACCGGTTTGAGATGATTGTTCAATTCCTCAAGTTCATGTTGATCAACACAGGCTTTTGCCAATCGTTCAAGAACTCTATCAAGAATCTCCCCAGCAGCTTTACGAGTAAACGTGGTTGCCAGAATACGATCGACCGACATACCGCCAGCAAGTAACTGCAGCAGTCTTGTGGATAGCTGAAAGGTCTTTCCCGTTCCCGCCGAAGCGCGGATCAGCAGAGCATCCTGATGTGGCGAGGGAACATCCAAAATACTTACCATATAAAATATCCTGTGCGTGAAGGCTTTGCTTGGAAAGAGGGTTGGCGAAAATATCTAACTTTGTTGGATGGGACGAAAAGGACCTCTTCGCAAGATATTGTTCTGACAAATCGCTTCGTAGGGATCTTCGGGAAAAGGGGCAGGGAAGACGGGAGGCCCAAATTGTCCTGCTCGAATCAAGCCAACAATTTCTTTCGCTTTTTCATCCGCACTTTTTAACGACTCCTCTTTAAAAGCCGCTACTCGGAACTGGGTATCGCTTAGCTTGCGAGGCAAAGTGATGTATCCCAACTGAATCGATTCACATCCCTCGACACGGCCAACCATGTGTCGATAGAGTGGCAATTGCAAATCCTTCCAAACCTGATTTTTTTCATCGTAGTGCGCTTTGAGTGGCTCATTGAAAGTGTCACTCGTCTTATAGTCCCAAATGGCCATCACTTTAGTCTCGGGATTATAATCGACTCGGTCGATACGACCTTTAAGTAATAGCGGTGCCTCTCCTTCGATTTCGAGTACAACACTTCCGACTTTCACTTCGTACTCGGTATGTAGGATGATCCATCCTTCTTTAGCACGAATCGCTTGCTGGTCGGCAAAGGCTTTTAGACGTTGGCGTGCTTGGGCTACTTGGATTTCAAGTGCAGCAGTTTTCTCAATACCAAATCTCTCAGCAACCAGCAGATCAAGTTCATTGCTCAAAAAGCTGAAGATGACCGCTGAATCCGTCGAAGTGGAAACCTTATCCTTTCCCATTCGATCAAGGCAATCGTGAATGAGTGTGCCGAATCGACGTGCATTCAATTCGCGATGACTGTCGTCGAGTGGATCAAGTCTTAATATGCGATCAAGATAATATCGATAAGGGCACGACAGATAACTCTTAAAGTCTGTAACCGAGAACGCTTCGGGGATATTTGGAGTAACGATCTGAGGTATTGGGAAAAGCGTGTCATCGGAAGCAGCTTTCCAGCGTTGCGGAAGTCGTTTCGAATCGTCGCGCACTGTAGGCTGTAGTAAATGCAAGACGCGCTGACCGATTTGATTCGCCTTGGTTGCGAACAATAGGCGACTCGGCAGAACAGGCTCTCCAGCAGTTCCCATTCTCCCAACGACTATTTCAAGTCTCTCGCGAGTTTGCGTCGCTACCATCAAAGAGTAGGCATCGCGAGCCCAGCGTCGTTCGTTATTGAGCAAACCAAGTTCTGAACGAAGTTGGTTTGGCAAAAAGGAATCCCCCTGAACAGAGTCAGGGACCGCCGTTAATGACATACCCGTTAACAATAATGCTGGTGAATCATCGAGCATCAATTCGAGCCAGCCAATCATTTCCACCGCCGCAGGATCTTGCTTGGCAGAAACTTGTGCAGCACCGATTTGTCTTAGCAACCAGCGTAGCCATTCGGCACAAGAAAATTGAATCGTGATTTTCGGAGGTATACTCGCTGCACTGCAAATCAAGTCGTTGATGAGCCGACAACTTTCCATCCACTGGTGCGCTGTCTTGTCATCCTCTTCAATTTGGAAATCGGCAAGAATTTTCTGGAAGAACTCCAACATCGCTTCAACCCAAATCTGCGGATGACGTTTTTCGCCACGTAGCGGTTTGAGAAGTTCGTTGATTTTCTCGGCAACATCGATCGCTAATTGTCTACAGGAAGTGTAGTACTCTGATGTAGTCGGTGATTTCCTGGAGGGAACATCGCGAATCAGAGTTTCATGGTAATAGCGATCGATACTGACCAGCCAATTGGGCTCCAGTGACAACTGTTTTCTGAGGTAAACCTCCATCGGTGGCTGCCGCAGTAAGCTGGCCCAATTCGCATAAGATTCATCTTGCAGAAACGCAGTCAGCGCACTGAGCAGCTTGAAGGGAGCTGCTTGATTAACAGACGATCCGGGACCGTAGCGGACGTTGAGATCATTTTGCTGAAACTGAAACTCCAGAAACGGGAGCAACGAAGCATCGGGCAGACCAATTGTGATGTCTTTTGGCGAGAATTCCTGCTGGATCTCAGATAAAAGCTCGGCCACTCGCTCTGCTTGATCGGCGGGTGCTCCAGCGACATGCAATTGTGAATCCTCAATCGGTATCTCGATCGCATGCCATGCTTCCGCCAATAAGCATCCTGTGTTATCAAAACCGCGATGCCAGGATTCTGGGGCTCCGACCAGTACCGTCACTTGTTTGCCCAGGTACTCGAGCAGATTTTTTTGAATCCGATTGAGGTCAACATTGCCAATCAAAATAATTTGATTGCTGGATTGAAGTTCATTTTTCTGCAAAGCGATTCGACGAGCTGTTTGCGCATCCCAGAGTTCTAATTCATCGAGGCGATCCCAATAAGCACGCTGCAATTTCGCTAAAGCATTCCATCGCAGTTCTTCTTGCTTGGAGGCGATCTGTTTTTCCCTCAGGATTTTTCCAACTCCAGCAAAATCTAAGTCATCGCTGGCCAGTTCACGGTGCATCCCCGCAAGTAGATTCGCTAAGTCCATCCATTCGTCGAGTCTCTGCCGATCTGGGATTTGAAATAGCCAGTCCGCAAAATCCGTAGCTGGCGCTTGCATGAGAACTTCGGTCCAAACCAGCGCCTGAACTAGATCACCGGCTAAAGGTCGCTTGGCGGTATAAAGCAATTCGGGAAGGGCTCCCATGGTGACCATCAAGGGTGGACTGAATTGCCAATCTTTCTCTTCGGCCAGCAAGACCAAGTATTCAAGCAAACGCCTTCCAGCCAAACTGCTAGGAACCACTACCGTGGCCTGCTCCAAATCAAGATGAGTCCCTTTAAGAAATCGCTCGGAAAGCCACTGGACTGCGGACCACAGAATAGGTTGATTCCAACCAATAAACTGTTTCTGGACTGCCATCATAAATCCTTCGGTTAAGAAGACCTTTCCTTGAAGTATCTGGTGGCATGTATGCTGACTCTATTGAGTCAGTCAGACAATCCCCCGCCCAAATTCATCCCACTAGCCTCAAAACCGAGAACCTGCGCAATCTAGGGGACTCGGGAAGCGTAATTCCTTCTAGCCGGTGGGGCTTTCGACTGAATTTTCTAGTCTGTTTGGTTCGATGGAAGACGATACACGTATCCTCCCCATTTAGTAGTCGTCGAAGTCTGTCGATGGTGGATGGTAGGCAGGACGTCTTCGGGGCTTAGGAACGGCTCTGTTGTCGTAATTCAAGCGTGTCCCTTTCTTTTCCTGCGGAACGTCGCTCATGGTGCAAGACAAACTACTGCAACGAGCTATGTTCACTCGGTTTAGCCAACCTTGGCAGATTGGATTAGCGATTGCTCTCGGATTGACACTCGGACTGATGCCCAAGTTCAATCTTTTGATGGTGCCCCTCGCTTTGGCAATTCTTACCGCTCCGATTAGCCTTGGGCTTTGCTTGATAGTAGCCCTTCCCACGATGCTCATATCCTCGCAGTTGTCTGGGATCGAGGATTCGCTGGGATCTTATCTGTTATCCCTACCCGGTTTGCGGGGTACCTGGAATTGGATGTATAGCCAGCCGTTGCTGCGTGCCACGCGGTTTTACAACAGCCAAGAGCTTGGATCGTTGGTCTTTGCCACATTCAGCTTTTATCCAGTCTATTTTGCAACCACAACTTTTCTGCAACGTCATCGCAAGTTGGACGATCTCGATTTAAATCGCAGCGACAACATGGAACGGGTTCAAAAAACGGAACGCCTTCCACAAGGCATCAAATCACACCTACCTTTGGATTCTCGCCCGGTAGCACCGCCACGAATGATACCTCGCCAGGCTACCTCGCGTTCGACGGCTACCGCCGAAACACAGCCATCCAACACGAGTAATAACGCGACTAACAATTCTCTGGTGTTCACAGATTCGTATGCAGTGAACACTACCATGGAAAGCAATGCTTCGGCAGAGTCAATTTCCATTGCAAAAAACAGTAATGATGCTTCGGCGATCATTCATACGTCACAGATGCTTCAGCAAGTTCCTAGCTCGTTTGATATGGGCAATGATCTTGTTCAAACCAATAAAACTGAGTCGAAGATACAGGAAGTCGAGGAGCAGCAATGGGTTCTCGATACTCTCATCGAGATCATCCGCATTCGCGATGAGCAGTTACCAACTGAAGATGAATTGCCTCGCGCTGAAAAACCATCACTTGATCGCTCAAATGGAAGCTTTGCCGACTCAGCATCAACGCCTTCCGGCAAGAAAAACATTGAATCGAAAGATCGCGAAGCTCTGACGGTTGGCGATATTACCACTCGCCAACAAAGCTCATCGTCGATCGCGAATATGGTAAGCGGTACGACAGAAGCGAACTCAATAACTCTCGATACTCAATTGAATTCCAATAAGTTACACATGGATCGTATAACTTCAGGCAATCCGATGGAAACAATCAGTCGCATGGACAAGAACACGGCGATCGAAACGGAATCGAATCTCTTTTCGAAAGAGCGCAAGGATAAATTAATGGCGGCTGCAAGCACGATTGCTAACATGCTTCCCCATTCATCGCGTCCACGACCCGCTGCATCGAGAGATGAGTCACTGAAGTATCTGATTCATCATCTTCAAAGCCTTCAACGGGAGAGTAAGGAATAATGTTCCGCGGATACCTCTTCCAGCGATTTATACTTACTGCCGCTGCCTTCTGTGGGATCCTTGCATTAGGCCCTACATTGGTAAGGTCTTGGATCGTTGAGCGCGGACGAGAAATCTTTGCAGCATCTGTGAAGGTCGGCAAGTTCGATTTCTACCCTCGAAGTAGCACCATCTACCTTTCCGACTTGCAGGTGGGTGATCCTGTTACAGATACAACCTTGTTCTCGGCCGATCGAACTTGGCTTACATTCAAATCGGATCAGTTGACTGAAGGTAGGTTTCAAATTCGCAAAGCGGTACTGGATGGAGTGCGAATTGAGAATGATCCTAAGTCACAGGATTACTACAAGATCATCGAGCGACTTCGTCCTGCGGGTGGACAAACACTCTTACCGAGTATCTATCTAAGTTCCACCGAACACATTATCGAAAACACGGAACTCAACTCGGCCGTTACTAATTCGTTTGATAAGTGGGCAAACTTATGGGAACGAGAGAAAAAGAAGCTTCAAGATGTAACCGAACGTCTTAAAGAAGCGATCATTGACTTAGAAAACACACAGAAGCTTTCGCCTAACAGCCTTCGAGATCGTTCACGTTTGGAAGCTTCGATGCGTAATGCATTGGAGACTAGCCAACAGCTTACCGATTCGCGACAACGCATTCGCGGACTCGTTGAAGAACTCGATACGGCAGACAAAGAATTTGCAGAACAGCAATCGACCACTATCGAATTAGCTTCCAAGCAATTGAATCTCAGCGACGAAACGCATGAGGAAATGGCCAAGCGTTTATTGCGACAACATGCACTTGCGCAAACCACGGTGTGGCTGGACTACGTTGCCGCTGGTCGACAACTGCTTAAAGTGGCGAAAATGCCTTCTCCTACTCAAGCAACCGGCACTGACTTCCATTTCGACTCATCGTCGAGTCGCTCTCGCAGTACGATCGATGAGTTAACGTTGCGAGGCGAACTCTCCTTGCACCATCGAATTCACCGCCTTTTTTTGCGCGGTTACAACTTGCACTCAGAGCCTTTAGCTTCAAAGAATCGCACTCCATTTGCATCCGGCATGATGTCTCCCCAGACCGCAGAGCAAGCGATTTTGCGTGGGGAGATCGCGTCGGAAAATCAAGCTCTGCTTTTCGACTTCCGATTTCTATGGAATGATTTGACGGGGCAATCCCCTTCAGAAAAACTTGTCGCTAATGGTCGAGCTGCGAGTGAAATTATTACTCTGGAAAGTCAGTCGGTTGGTGGCTGCAATGGTGAAATGCCCGTTTGTCCAGGTTTGGTTTTAGCTTGGCAGGGAAATAAGCCTTGGATTTGGACCCAGTGGCGTTTCGATTCTGATGAGCGTTGGAAGTCCAAGTGGATCATTCGCCAAGAGGGGTTGAAGTTCCAGGCGATCGATCAAGGACTTACGGCGGATGAAGCTGAGTTAATGAAGCGATTAACTCAGACTGTCAGCGGCATGGATCGATTTGAGTTGGAACTCAACGTGACCAACGTCGATGATCAATGCTCTCTTCAGGTTAAGAGTAACTTGGACGATTGGTTGCCTAAGTTTGTCAAAATGGTCATCGAAGCAGAAGGTAAAGCTCGTCTCGAAAAGATCCGAACGGCAGTGCGTGAAGACACCGAGGAAGAACTCAGTCAATTGAAGCGACGGGTAAAGTCGGAACAGGCTTTAATTCTTCAATCCGTTGAAAACTACGGGATACAACTGGAAAGACTCTCTGCGGACATCGCTTCGAAGCTTGGTATCTCTCCACGTGCGTTAATGACCAAAGAAACTGGTGAAACAGTCGTTCGCTAATGGATGGTCTTTAGGGATCGTAGTGAACCTTGCGATAGAGATGACTCGCTTGCTATCGCGTTAGACATTCGATGCATCGACAGCGAAGTTTATTGTACATCGTTTGCATCGACTCATGTTGATGCTTCTTCAGCCACTGCGGTTCGATCGATTGTTATCGCAATGGAATGTCGCGATTAGCGATTCGCAAATCGATCACCGAGGGCGATGGCAATGAGGCAGCTTGAGACTGGAAGAAGCTTCGAAGCTTTACTAGTTTTCGATCAGCCAGCGGTTCGCCAGCCATTTCTAAACCTGGCGCATGTCCCCACATGATCTGATGGTTGTTAAACGTCATGACCCCTAAGACCCATGAGTTTGCGTTACCTGGAATAGGATCAGGTTGCACATGAATACTGCGCAGCCCCCATTGTCCCCTTTGTTCCTCCAAAAGCTTACACAATCGAAGAGCTTGATTGATTCGAGGGTCTCCAAATGCAGCTCCAGCGATCGATGGTGGCTTAGCCCCTTCGGCGTAAAGTAAGAAGTAGTCCTTTTCACTCTTCAAAACGAATCCATCGCTCGGTAAGACCGTTCCATCTTCATCCACTGCATAGAATCCCTCCTTCGATTTCAGTGGTGCGGCTCGTTCCGCTTCCGAGGTGGGTTGGCAGAACACCATTGCTAAAGGTTTGCGATAGGTCAGGCATACGCGTACTCTTTGTCCAGCTGATTTCTCAACGAGTACCGTCTTCTGCACCCAAGGATGAGAATCGAAAGCTCGTGCGATTGCCGAAGTCGCCTGACGATCTAGCAATGAGACTTGATTCAACGCTCCACTGCGCAGCACTTCTTCTTTAACATCACCGGGAATCCATTCAGGCTGCTCCGTGATATCCAGCTTATCGGCGGTCAACGCATAGAGAGCGCGATCCAGATGTTCGGCTCCCCAGTACCGCCAACCGAAATAGCCAAAGACGGCAAGCACGAGTGGACCGATGACACTCAATAACGCTGCCCGAGGTATCAGTTGGAAACCAAGATACAGACGGCCCAACCAATCCGTATCGCCGCCTCCCTTGTTTCCTTTAGCTGGCTTGGCAGTCACTTTTTCACTCCATCCATGGAAAGTATTCGTGGTCGGCTCAGTCCTTTGCCGACGTCATCTTTCGCTTCAAACCCAACTTTCTAACGGTAAGCCGATGATCGACTGAGTTAGAAACAAAAGGATCTTTAGCAGGATCCATTTCGCCACCGTACTAACGATGCGTCAAATGTAACTCACGAACAAACTCTCGATCAGCGAATCATTAGTCCTTTAGGTTTACCAAATTTTCAGGTGTAACTGCAATTGCACTCCGCTCTTGGTTGCCACTGTCGAGCGAACCTTTTCCAGCAATGCTATCACTTGTCCCGCTGTCGCCCCAGAACTAAGAACGAGAAAATTTGGGAAAGTCGAGCTGAGCTGGGCGGCTCCCTGACGAGCACCACTCAGACCCGCTTCATCGATTAAATCAGCGGCGCTGAAGCCAACGGGATCGATAAAAGGAATCACGGTCATAGTTCCGAGCGTTGGCTGGCTAGCTCGTTTAACGATCCATAGTTTTTGCATTCTTTTGGTCAATGCAATCGGGTCGCTTACTTTCTCAAGTTTTAATTCCGCCTGCAAAATCACCAGCTCATCGAGACTGCTTTGGTGGTAGGAGAATTGCAACTGACTCCCTTCCAAATCGACGATATCGCCGGTACGGGTCATCAGTTTGGCTCGCAATACGCGTTGGCCAATATCGCCATCGCGTGTGCTGGCGTTTCCATGCAATGCTCCACCGAGAGTACCTGGGATCCCCACTAGGTACTCGATTCCTGCTAAACCATCACCGACCGAAGCACTTACAACATGCGACAGTTTGGCTCCGCCACCTGCCTTAACCACATTTCCAACGACTTCGATCTGGCAAAACGCGGGAGCCCCCAAAGAAACAACCAGGCCGTTGAAACCTTCTTCGCGGATCAACAGATTCGAGCCGCCACCAAGCACTTTGATAGCTATGCCTTCTTTGTGACAAGCCTTTACTAGTTCCTGCAATTGAGCATGGGAGGTAGGTTCCGCAAAGTAGCGACAATTGCCGCCAAGTTGCAGCCAAGTGTAAGGTGCAAGGGACTCGTTTTCTCGGACAATATGTTCAAAACCGGCGGGAAACGCCATAACTTTTCCTGGCCAACTTCGGGCAACTGATTTTCAAAGGAGATACCGCTTTAACGAGGTTCATATCTAGCAATACGGCCGCTGGCTGACAAGCAGTCTAAAAACGTTCTTGTATTTTCTACTGGTATCTATGGGGTCGGGAAACACCTGCTCCGAGATGGTAGGAACATCATTGGAGGCATTTTTTGGAACGAATCAGACTCCATCGTTGTGGAGCGATAAGACCAAAGGAAACCTGCATTAACCCCTTGCGAAGAAAGAAACCCCGCATCCGTGCGGGAATCTTTATCAAGAGAATTTGGAAACAGCGACAGAGAATTCGCGCGTTTTCCAATCAAAAGCCAAGGGATCGACTAACCCTTGGGAACAGGTAGAAAATCGATCGCGCGACGAATGATATCGCGGACACGGGTTCGGCTCTGCAGGCCAGTTGCTGAAAGCCGCTTCCATCCGTCAGTGCCTTTGGTGTACACAACCAACTGTGGCAGTGAATTGCCGCTCATCAACTTCGCAGCCAGTTCCGGTTCGGCATCCTTGTCGACGTGAGCGTAAATCACATCCTCGAGCATCCCCTCGGCTCGCATCGGCTCGATCGTATCGGCCTTCATCACGCGGCACGCGTGACACCAATCGGCCCCTATCAAGATCACTAATGGCTTATTCTCAACCTGCGCGCGATGGTAAGCTTTCTCATAGGATCCTTCTCCTCCACCGACGATCGTCGTCGCGGAAACCAACGCGGCCATAATCCAATTCACCATCATTCAACCTCCTCGCCTAATGCATGAAAACATTGAAGAACCGGTGGCATTCTAGGAGCTGAAATTGGCCTAACAACCGTTACTACCCTGAAAGGGGCGTTCCGCGACCTGTTAAAATGGGTAGTAAATTCCCTACTTTCGACCGTCATTTACTTCATTGGTGGCACCTTCTACTGAGCAGTGACCGAAAGAACTTCGCTCGATGTGCGTCATCTCTCCTAAATTATGGACTGGATAGGAGTTGGCGAAACCGATTACACTTACAGGCGAGGGCAATCGAAGATTAGCTAAACTACGCATTTCGCCAATTCGCTTTTGCACTCGAAAAGTTCGGATTTTTTTGGAAGATGCTGTGGAAAAGTTGTCATCCACCCTTCCAATTAAGCTTTTACACCCATTTTTTTAGAAGCCGGGGATCATGAAGCTCCGCCTTGGGTTGATCGGATTAGGGAAAGATTGGCAAACTCGTCACCTACCGGCCTTGCGTCTGTTGCAGGATCGCTTTGAGGTACGAGCCATTTATGGTTCGGTTGCGCACTTGGCGGATCAAGTCGCCAGAGAGCTCAGGGCGGATCGCGTTGATGGCTACCGCGCGCTGATTGAACGTGAAGACGTCGATGCCGTCATGATGCTTGAATCCGATTGGTATGGAATGCTGCCGCTCTTGGCTGCCTGCGATGCGGGTAAGGCTGTCTACTGCAGCTCGGAAATCGATTTTGAACCGAACGCGGCTGCGGAAGTCAAACGCCGTGTCGAAGGTGCGGGCATCGCTTTTATGAGTGAATTTCCGCGTCGTTTCGCACCAGCGACTTTGCGTCTTAAGGAACTCATTGCAACACGACTCGGGCATCCGCGGCTGCTGTTCTGCCACAGGCGATTAGCCTGTGAAAGCGGAGACTATAGTCGTTCAGCTCGATCACTCAATGCACGTTCCTCACGAGAACTGATCGAACTGATCGACTGGTGTCGCTATATCGTGGGACACGATCCCAATTGGGTCCAGGCGGTTTGGCACCCTAGCATTCACGATAGTATCACCGCAGACTATCAAATCATCAGCATCGATTTTTCCAGCGGTGAAGATTATCGCAAAAAGTCATTAGCCCAAATCAGCTGCGGAGCTTACATTCCAGCATACTGGCATGAAGCGATTGCCTTTCGCCCGCCAGCGGCCGTTCAAGTTTGCTGCGAAAAGGGTTTAGCTTTTGTAGACCTTCCAAGTGGTCTAGTGTGGTTCGACGAAGCAGGGCGACATCAAGAATCGCTCGACAGCGAACTGCCGGTAGGTCAACAACTCTTGGCACAGTTTCATCGCGCTGTCACGAGTTTGGTGCGCAAAGTGGGGGATCTGGAAGATACTTACCGAGCCTTGCAGACGCTCGAAACAGCGCAGCGAAGTATGCGTGAAGGCATTCGAATACCTCTGCAATTCAATCGCTAAAGGATGTCGCTCCACGTCTGACTCGATTGCCCGTTTTTGCGACTCCATCGATCCGCGTGAACAAATCGATTAGATCTATTTCGATCCTCACTGCAGTGCTCTATCTGAAAACATTTCAGATATTCATGTCACCGTCTGTTCGATGTTTGCGCGAAGAGATCCCTTAAAACCATATACCGCTGATGGCATTGGTGACCTATCGATCATGAATCAATCTAGCAGCTTTTACTTCGCTTATTCGTCTCGTCTTCAGTGGTCTTCTCATCGATTGCCGGCGAGTGGACGGGTGGAGATTTCCTCGAGATAGGCGTATATTGGAGCACCGTTTATTCTTCGAGGGAAATTAGTCCGCCATGCCAGCCAATCTCACACCTCAGTATCACAAAGCGGAAGCCGCATTCCGACAAGCACAGACACCGGAAGAAGAACTTCAGTGGCTTCAGGTGATGTTGCGTGAAATCCCTAAGCACAAAGGGACGGACAAAATGCAGGCTGATCTCAAAGCGAAGATCAGCAAGCTGAAAACCGATGTTCAGAAAAAATCGAGTGCCCCCGCGACCGGCAAGCCTACAAAGATTCCATTGCAAGGTGCAGGTCGCGTTTTATTGATTGGAGCCCCCAATAGCGGAAAGAGTTCGCTGTTAGCAGCCCTTACGCGTGCGACTCCCGAAATTGCACCTTATCCTTTCACAACTCAATCGCCACAGCCTGGCATGATGCTCTTTGAAGATGTGCCCATTCAGTTGCTCGACCTGCCACCGATTACGGCTGATTACTGCGATGTAGGAACCATCGGATTGGTACGTGGAGCGGACATTGTCTTTTTGGTTATCGACTTGGCTAGCGATACCGTGGTCGAAGATACCCAAGCGGTGCTCGATCGCTTCCATGGCAGTAAAACTCGCTTGGGGATCGACTCACAGCTTGATGAAGAAGATATCGGTGTAAGTTACACAGCGACTTTGGTGGTCTACAACAAATGCGACCTTCCCGACGCGCAAGATCGGCTGACCATTCTCAAAGAATTTGTCCAGTTACCATTCCCTGAACTGCAGGTGAGCGCAACCACTGGCTTAGGCTTGGATGAACTGCGCAAATGGACTTTTGAAAAACTTGATGTCGTGCGTGTTTACACGAAACATCCAAAGCAAAAAGAACCCGATATGTCAAAACCTTTTACCATCAAGAGAGGCGAGACATTGGTCGAAGTGGCTGAGCAAGTTCACCATGAAATGGCCGCATCTCTCAAAGGAGCTCGGGTATGGGGACGCACGCTGCATGCTGGTACCCCTGTTAAGCCCGACTACCAACCTGAGGATAAGGATATCGTCGAACTTCATGCAGCCGGCTCATAATAATCGCTCAATATTGCACAGGAGTCTCTCGAGTGGATAACGAACAAATCGCAAATCTGTTTGATGAGATGGCTGAGCTATTGGAGATTCAAGGTGAAAGTCCATTTCGAATACGGGCTTATCGCAATGGTGCAAAAGCGATTCGCGATCTATTGGAATCGGTAGCATCGATCATTCACGATCCCAATAAAAAATTGACCGACGTTCCAGGAATTGGAGAAACTCTTGCTGAAAAATGCGAGGTCCTGATCAAGACTGGGAAAATCCCGCAACTGGAAGAACTTCGCCAGCAAGTACCCCCTGGGCTTTTGCAAATCCTACGAGTGCCAGGAATCGGCGCCAAAAAAGCTAAAGCACTCAATGACTTGCTCGGTATCACCGATCTTGCCCAACTGCGAACAGCTTGCGAAGCGCATCGCATCCGAGAATTGAAAGGCTTTGGAGCCAAGACCGAAGAGACCATTTTGAAGTCGCTTGACCTAGTTGAATCGGCCTCGACGCGAATGCTACTCGATGGCGCCACTCATCTCGCGGTATCTTTAAGGCATCACCTTCGTCAGGCTCCTTCGATCGAGCAGATGGAATTTGCCGGAAGTTTTCGACGTGGCAAGGAAACGGTCGGCGATCTGGATATCGTGCTCGTCAGCACAAAACCGGAAGTAGCGATGGATCAACTCGCTTCATTTCCTAAGGTTTCGCAAGTCATCGCTCGCGGTGATACCAAAATGTCTGTTCGAGTCAGCGGTGATTTTCAAGTCGACATGCGAGTCGTTCCTGCTCAGTGCTTTGGAGCCGCACTGCAGTACTTCACAGGATCCAAGGAGCATAACGTTGAAATTCGTGGTCGCGCGAAACGATTGGGACTGCGCGTCAATGAATATGGTGTGTTTCGTGAAAGTGACTTGGATGTCCCTATCGCCGGCGATACTGAAGAGTCCGTCTATGAAGCACTGAACCTTCGCTGGATCCCACCTGAACTACGAGAGAATCGCGGTGAGATTGAGCTTGCGGAACACAATGCACTTCCAGCTTTAATCGAACTGGATGATCTACGTGGTGACCTCCATATGCATACCACCGCGACCGATGGCGAACATACACTTGAAGAGATGGTCCATGCGGCTCGAGCTCGCGGCTGGGAGTACATTGCAATCACAGATCACTCTCAACGAGTCAGCGTTGCTCGTGGACTTGATCCCGAGCGTCTTAGAACGCAGTGGAAAGCCATCGACCGACTCAATGAAAAACTCGCAGGTGAGTTTTGGATTCTTAAAGGGATTGAGTGTGACATTCTGGAAGAAGGAGGAATGGACCTTCCCGACGACGTACTGGCTGAAGCGGATTGGGTATTAGCGAGTGTGCATTTTGGGCAAAAGCAATCGAGGGAACAAATCACTTCACGTATCTTGGGAGCGATCGAGCATCCTTCGGTCTGTGCGGTTGCTCATCCAACAGGCCGTTTACTAGGAAGACGCCCACCGTATGAATTGGATTTTGAAGCGGTATTGCAAGCTGCCAAAGAGCATAAAAAACTTCTTGAAATCAACAGCAACCCTTCGCGATTAGATCTCAATGATACCTATGCCCATGCCGCGGTAACTCGCGGCATCGATCTTGTTATCAACTCCGATGCACATTCGATTCATCATTTTGATTTGTTGCAATACGGAATTTTACAAGCACGCCGTGCTCACATTACGAAGGCATCTGTGTGGAATACTTATTCGGCAGCCGTTTTGCGCGAGAGACTCAACGCACTTCGAGACCGCTAAAGATCACATTTCTTTACTCTCGTAGATCGTTTTGTGTTTTAGTGCGATTTCTCGTTGATGGCTCGTCTGTTAAACGCATCGACTTCGTCACGTAGCACAATGGAGTCCATGCTCAAGAAAGTGTGGGGGCTGAATTTACTTCTGCAACGTCGTCAAGAGAGCCCCCCCTGTTTCGTGCTCAGCGAAGCGGTGCTCAGCGAAGCGGTGCTCAGCGCAGCGGTGCTCGAAGTGCGGGAGCCGCAAACCCTGCTCATCTAGGGAGCAAAGCAAACCGGTTTAAATCGAGATTGTCAGCGTTATGCTTCACCCTCGCTTTACAGCGTCATTCGAGCACGAGCACGAGCACCGCTGCGCTGAGCACGAGCACGACTCCCGATGGCGGCCGTTCAACTTGGTCAAAACGCAACGATGCAAACCGGGAAACCCATCG
>Ga0315900_10003055_pt1 | contig 24830 bp, 25 predicted proteins | sample LakEriMetagenome_FD_203521 | JGI IMG/M metagenome (GOLD analysis project Ga0315900, IMG submission 203521) | Freshwater fungal communities from buoy surface, Lake Erie, Ohio, United States - Buoy 12 MA114 | ecosystem: Environmental > Aquatic > Freshwater > Lake > Lake biofilm | place: USA: Lake...
TAATTAATGAAGAACGCTTAAGTGCAAAAGACACAGGTATTAATTATAGAGTAATTAATCACTGGGATGAAAAAGGCATTATACGTTTTGGAAGAGAAAATAAAGAACACAACCGCAAGTTCAGTTTTACGGATTTTGTTTGGATCAAAGTAGTAGATGAATTGCGTTCGTTCGGAGTTAGCATTGAAACTATTAAAAAAATAGCCGATGATATTTTTGAGAATGTTCCCATGAAAGAACTCTACGATAACATGGCGAAAAATATTGATGCTTTAGAAAAGTATGAAGGAGAAGATAAAGCAGAATTTATTGAGTTCTTAAAATCAGGAGGCTACAATCATGAAGACTTTAATTTAGAAGGGTTCAAATTTCATTTTCTGCACATTTTAATTGCAGAAGCAGTTGCAACAAGAGAAGCTGTTTCCATTATTCAATTTAAAGATGGAGAGTGGATTCCGTTTTTAAAAGCCAACGAACATTTATATCCCAAAGAACTCCTGCATAAGATAGAGTTCAGTTCACAAATCAGAATCAACATCACCAACATTATTTATACTTACATCTTGGAAGACTATTTAGTAGAGTATTTCAGCGGTTTGTTTTTATATACCAAACAAGAAGCAAATTTATTGTACTATTTGATGGAAGGAGATTTTCAAAAGATACATGTGTTCTTTAAATCCAAAAAAGAAGAGCCTATTGAAATTGCAAAATCAAAATCAACACTTCAGGAAGTGATGCAGATTTTCTTAGCAAAAGAATACAAAGATTTTATTCTGATTGATAAGAAAGGAAAGGAAATCAGAATCAGGCAAGATGAACCTACGACAATTATGGTAGAGAATAATCGTCCGGGAGCAAAACGTAAATACAAGTTCATTAAAATAAAGGATCAAGAATAAGAAGGGAGGCTTATGTCGGAGAAGAAAGAGAAAACATTAAGACGAATGACCATAGCCGAACTAAGGTCATACAAAGGCTTTGAGAAATACACAGATGAAGAAGCACAGGCAACTATAAAATCTTTGGAGAAATTATCCATGCTATTTTATGAGTTGTACATAAAACAAAAACACAGTCAGTCAAAAATAAAACAATTGAAAGGAGACAACCATGAAGGAGAAGAATCCATTGAACAACGAGACGCTGCTTAGAAAATTTGCTAAAGGCAAGAATACGGAAGTAAAAGACTCCAGTGTTCAGAACTGCGTCATCTATACAAGGGTAAGTTCCAAAGAGCAAATGGATACCAACCAAAGTTTAGAGTGGCAGAAAAAATACTGCGATGATTACGCACGAAAAAATAGCCTTGTTATTAAAGGCTACTTTGGTGGAACGTATGAAAGTGCTAAAAGCGATGAACGTAAGGAGTTTAATCGCATGCTCAAGTTTGTAAAAGCAAGCAAAGAAAAAATCTCGTATATCTTAGTCTATAGTTTAGACCGCTTTAGTAGAACAGGAGATAGCGCTATTTACATTGCAGGTGAGTTAAAGAAAGTGGGTGTAAATATTATGGCGGTAACTCAGCCAATAGATACCAACTCACACGCAGGAGCTTTGCAACAAAACATTCAGTTCATTTTTAGTAAATACGATAATGATTTGCGTAGACAAAAAACAATAGATGGAATGCGTGAAAAATTATTGCGAGGAGAATGGATTGGTAATGCACCAACAGGTTATGAATTCGTAAAAGGTGCGCCAACGCAAACCATTATCATCAATGATAAAGGTGAGTTGATTAAAGAAGCTTTTGAATACCGAGCAATCGGGATGACGATAGAACAAATTATTGAACGATTAAAAGTAAGAGGACTAACAGTTCCCAAACAAACGCTCGCTGAAATTTTCAAGAATCCGTTTTATTGCGGAATGATGTCACACAATTTACTGAACGGTGAATTAGTAAAAGGCAAGCATCCTGCTTTAATCAGCGAAGAGTTATTTTTAAAAGCCAACGAATTAAAAACTACTGCCGGATTTAAGGTCAATAAAGCTAATGATAATTTGCCATTGAAAGTCTTTGTAAAAGATGCAGACACTGGGTATCCTTATACAGGTTATCTAGTAAAAAAGAAAGGGCTTTATTATTATAAGGTCAATAAGATTGGAATAGGGATCAACCGTAGCGTAAAAATCATGCATAATAAGTTCGAGGAGTTTTTAAAGAAATACTCGATAGAAACCAAGCACACAGAGCCTTTAAAGGCACATTTGCGCTATGTGTGGGATTATTGCACAGAAGCCAACACAAGCGAGAAAAAAGCCCTTTCCTTGCAAATTAATTCAATAGATGAAGAGTTCTTTACTTTAAGAAAGAACCACGCTATTGGCAAGGTAGCCTTTGATATTTATCAAGAATTTTCGGTGATTTTTACCAAGCAAAAAGAGGAATTGATTAAGACTTACGAAAAGCTCGACCAAAAATTATCGAACCCTAAAGAATTGATTGATTTTACAAGCAGGTTAGCTTGTAACCTCCCGTCAGCGTGGGCTTGTGGCGATTACTACCAGAAACAAACCTTTCAAAATACGCTATTTCCGCAAGGAGTAGTCTATGACGTGAAAATTGAGCATTATCGAACCGAGAAAATAAATTCAGTCATCGAGCTAACCTCGCAATTATCAAATGATTCAGGGGAAATAAAAAAGCCGGTCTTATCTAATTTAGAAGATAAGACCGGCCTAGTACCCAGCGCCGGACTCGAACCGGCACGGTTTCCCACAGGTGTTTGAGACCAGCGCGTCTACCATTCCGCCAGCTGGGCATTTAGTTTTTTGTGTTGCTATCCTCTGCAACTTATCTCAGCGTCTACCTCCCGATAGCTATCGGGACCACCCTGGTCATTTTAGACTCCTTTTTGTCAGTTTCCCAACAATAAGGGCTGCAAATGTAATAGAATTTTGTGGATTCAGAAAAAAACAGGTAAAAATAGTATGCAAAACCACTAAAAATGCTATATTTGCGTCCCTTAAACACAACATGGAAACAGACGTTAGATTATTTTCAGGTGGCGCCACCAACACACTTGCCGAACAGATTGCAAAATCTTATGGTAAAGATTTAGGTAAAATGGCACATTATCGCTTTAGCGATGGCGAATTACAAGTGTCTTATAACGAAAGTATTCGTGGGCAAAGCGTGTTTGCTATTCAGTCAACGATGCCTCCTGCCGATAACTTAATGGAATTATTATTGATGTTAGATGCTGCTAAACGTGCGTCTGCCAAAGAAATTATTGCTGTTATTCCTTATTTTGGTTACGCTCGTCAGGATCGTAAAGACCAACCTCGTGTAGCTATTGGCGCTAAATTAGTAGCTGATATGTTAGCATTAGCTGGTGCAACACGTGTGATGACAATGGATTTACATGCCGATCAAATTCAAGGATTTTTTGATATTCCGGTTGATCATTTATACGCTTCTTCAATATTTTTACCATACATCAGTAGTTTAAATTTACCACACTTAACTATTGCAGCTCCAGATATGGGAGGTAGTAAGCGTGCTAATGCTTACGCCAAGCATTTAAAATCTGAAATCGTTATTTGCTACAAGCAACGTACAAAAGCTAATGTAGTTGACCATATGACTGCTATTGGTGATATTGAAGGAAGAAATATTGTATTAGTGGATGATTTAGTAGATACTGGCGGTACATTATGCAAAGCTGCAGATATGATGATGGAAAGAGGTGCATTAAGCGTGAGAGCGGTTTGTACTCATGCTATTTTATCTGGGAAAGCTTACGAAAACATTGCTAATTCAAAATTAACAGAATTGATTGTAACAGATACTGTGCCTTTAAAACAACAAAGCGACAAGATTAAAGTGATATCTGTTGCTGAACTATTTGCTAAAGTAATTCATAGTGTACAAAACTATGAGTCTATCAGTAGCAATTTTATTATGTAATTAAACCTGCCTAATGCAGGCAGGCTCGCATTAAATAAATAAAATAACAGATGTCAAGAAATGAAGCGAGCATTTTAAACACATCACAAAACAAATAAAAATGAAATCAGTACAATTGAGCGGTTCGTTACGTACGAACGTAGGAAAAGTAAACGCTAAGGCGGTTAGAGAAAAAGGAAATGTGCCATGTGTAATTTATGGTGGAAAAGAACAAATTCACTTTGAAGCAGATATTCGTGCTTTCAAACCAGTAATTTTTACTCCAAATGCACACATCGTTGAAATTGACTTAGATGGTAAAGTTTACAAAACTGTATTACAAGAAGCACAATATCATAAAATCAATGATAAATTAATTCATGCAGATTTCTTAGAAATCGTTGATGGAAAACCTGTAACTGCTAATATTCCAGTTTTAATTACTGGTCAATCTGATGGTGTTAAAAAAGGTGGTAAATTAGTTTTGAAAATGCGTAAGTTAAAAGCACGCGGTATTGCTGCTACATTACCTGATGCAATTACAATTGATATTACAAAATTAGACATCGGTGATTCAATTGCAGTAGGCGATATTACTGTTGATGGCGCTACTTTATTAAATGCTAAAAACGTATCTGTTGTTTCTGTTGTTACAACTCGTGCGGTTGCATCTGAAACTCCAGCAGCTCAAGGTAAAAAATAATCAATTAATTTAGTTTAATAAAAAATCCTCTTTCGGTAACGAAAGAGGATTTTTTATTTATCATTTTTTGTTTTACATAAACGCAGTCCCAATTGCTTTCACACAAAACAATAATGATAGGTTATTTAGTTTAAAACAAATTTCGATTTCAAGTCGGCTTCTGTTTTTATAAGATGAATAAACAGTTTAATTTTTGGCTTTAAATAATCTTCTTTTTTTATTGCAGAATTTGCTTTTAGTAATTCATACTTTTCTAGAGAAGATAGGTCTAACAAACGAGCAATGCCATAAACATTTGAATGATCAAAAGCATCAATCGGGATGGTGTTTTGCTGAGAAATCCACATATATTCTTTGGTCAATTCTTGTAAAACATGAGATGGTTTTTCAAATATCTCTTCTTCATATTGAATAACACCAGCACCATATAACTTTGGAGGAAGTACTTTCGAAAACTCAATCATTTTAAAAACACGAACGCCTTCAATGGCAATATCCATTTCTCCGTTTTCGTATTCTTTAATTACATTGCTAATCTTTACTTCAATACCATAATCACCCATCGATGTTTGATGTATGAATGGAATTCCAAAATGTGCTTCGTTAATTAGGCAATCTGATACTAGTTGTTTGTAACGTTCTTCAAAAATATGAAGCGTTTTTGTTTCTCCTGGCAGTAATACCATATTAAGAGGAAACATTGGTATGGTGAGTTGTTGTGTTGCCATTGTGATTGCGTTTAATGGGTTAACTAATATTAACTCGGGGATTATATACTAAATTAACGAAAAATAATGCCATTTATTTTATTGATGTGTGAAACCTTAGTTTAAGTTAGTGAAACCACTGATGTAATTAACAAGCCATTTATACGATTGTTTTATAAAAATACATAAATGAGTTATTTTGATGTGTTTTTTACAGTATTTTTATGTATCAATAAATAGATTTTAACTAGATGAAAAAATATATTGTCATAATTTGTTTAAGCATTGCCTCTGTATTTGCTTTTAATTTCTCGCAAGATTACTTCGAAATTTCAAAAAACTTAGATGTATTTAATACGCTTTATCGCGAATTAAATATAGCTTATGTAGATGAAACAAAACCAGGACAATTAATGAAGACTGGAATTGAAGCTATGCTAGCCTCTCTCGATCCGTACACAAACTATATTGCCGAAAATGATATTGAAGATTATCGAATGATGACCACAGGGGAGTACGGAGGTATAGGTGCATTAATTCAGGACGTTGATAAAAAAATTACGATTACAGAACCTTATGATGGATTTGCTGCCTACAGAGCAGGATTAAGAGCTGGAGACGAAATTGTAGAAGTAAATGGTGTGAATGTGGTTGGTAAAAAAACAGAAGATATTACTACCATGCTTAAAGGTCAAGCAGGCACTCCTATTAAATTAAAAATTATTCGTTTAGGTCAAACCACTCCAACCGAAATAAATTTAAAACGCGAAGAAATTAAAGTAAAGGCAGTGCCCTATTTTAGCATGTTAAACAGCGAAGTAGGATATGTTAAACTAACTAGTTTTACTGATAACTGCTCAGGCGAAGTAAAAGAAGCTGTATTAAAATTAAAAGAAAAAAACTGCAAATCATTGATTCTTGACTTAAGAGGAAATCCAGGAGGTTTATTGCACGAGGCAGTAAATATCGTCAACTTATTTATTGATAAAAACAATGAAGTTGTTTCTACAAGAGGAAAAGTAAAAGAGTGGAATAAACAGTATTTTTCATTGTATTCGCCAATTGACACGCAAATCCCATTGGTGGTTTTAGTGGATAATAATTCAGCTTCGGCTTCCGAAATCGTATCAGGTGCTTTACAAGATTTAGACAGAGCTGTTATCGTAGGACAACGTTCATATGGTAAAGGATTGGTTCAGCAAACACGTCCTTTAACGTACAACACTCAATTAAAAGTAACGGTTGCAAAATATTATATCCCAAGCGGTCGTTGTATTCAAGCTTTAGATTATACTCACAAAGACGAAGACGGTAGAGTTGAAAAAGTCCCAGATTCTTTAATTACAGCATTTAAAACCAAAAACGGACGTATTATTTATGATGGAGCAGGTATCTTGCCTGACGTGAAAACAGAGGATGTAAAATATAGCAACATCCTAGCAACCCTGTTAAACAAAAACCACATATTTACTTTTGTGAACCAGTATTTAATTAATCATCCACAATATCAAACTACTGCCGCTACCGTGTCTTTATCTGATAATGATTATAATGATTTTATCAATTATTTGAAGACTAAAGATTATAAATATAAAACTCAAAGTGATTTTGCTTTAGAAGATTTAAAACAAGACGCTACAAACGAAAAATATTACGAAAGTATAAAAGCAGAATATGAGGCATTACTAAACAAAATGTCTTCTAATAAGAAAGATGATTTAGAGCGGTTTAAGCCAGAGATTAAACAATTTATTGAAGAAGAAATTGCCTCCCGTTTCGAATTTCAAAAGGGTAGAATAGAAACAGCTTTAAAGTATGATTTAGAAGTAGAGGAGGCCAAAAAATTGTTAGCTGATAAGCAAAAAGTAACATCGATTTTAACAGCGATAGAAAAGCCAACAAAACCATTTAATCCAAACAAACGATTTTAAATCATAAAAGACTTGGATTTTATGTTTGAAAATACCATTTATTAAGCTAATTTTGAAAACATTAATTTAAAAACACATTTATCATGGGAAAAGGCGATCAAAGATCAAGACGTGGGAAAATTCAAGTAGGTTCATTTGGTAACCTTCGTCCACGTAAAAAAACAGCAGCAGTTACTGCAGAGCAAATTGCAGCAGGAGCAGCAGCAAAAAAAGCAGCTCCGAAAAAGGCAGCAAAAAAAGCAGCTAAATAATTAAAGAAACCGCTCTCGTAGCGGTTTTTTTTATGTGAAAAATTTGGGCGTTGCCGCGAAAAGCGGCCGGGCTGTCACTACAATCTTTTTTATCTCGCTTTGGCGAGTAAAAAAGGATTTACGTTTGCATCCCTAACACAATTCTAACTAATTAAACTAAAATCTACATACGAGCGTGAAGGATTGTAACGAAAATCCTTTGCATCTTTTTCGATGCAAAGATTGCAGTGTAAAGCCTGACCCTGCTGCCTCTTTGCAGGAGCACGCCCAAAAACTACAAACGCACTTAAATCTTAATTTTAGTAAAAAAATATTTACCTTTAAGTCGTGAACTATTTTCAACCCGATAAAATTAAAATAGGCGTATTAGGCGGCGGACAACTTGGCCGAATGATGATTCAAAGCGCTATAAACTACAATCTTTACATTTGCTGTTTAGATCCGGATTCAAACGCACCATGCAAAGCCATTGCTAATGAATTTACAAAAGGTAGCTTAACCGATTATGATACCGTTTACAAATTTGGTAAGGATAAAGATATTATCACTATCGAAATTGAAAATGTAAATGTAGAAGCCTTAAAAGATTTACAAAAGCTCGGTAAAAAGGTATTCCCGCAACCCGAAGTTATTGAAATTATTAAGGATAAAGGATTACAAAAAATGTTTTATCAACGTAATGATATTCCAAGTCCTGATTTCTTCTTAGTAGAAAATAAATCTCAAATTGAAAAGTATAAAGACTTTTTTCCTTTCTTTCAAAAAATGCGCACTGGCGGCTATGATGGAAAAGGTGTTGTGAAGTTAGGACATCCAAATAAAATAGATCATGCCTTTGAGGTGCCAAGTGTATTAGAGCGCTTGGTAGATTTTGATAAAGAAATTTCGGTAATTGTTGCTCGTAACGAAAGTGGAGAATCGAAGTGTTTTCCAGCAGTGGAATGCGAATTTAACCCAGAAGCTAATTTGGTTGAGTTCTTATTTTCGCCTGCAAACATTAAAAAAAGTATTGATAAACAAGCCACTGAAATTGCAGTTAAAATTGCAGAAAAATTAAATATTGTTGGAATACTTGCCGTTGAATTATTTGTGACTAAAGATGGTAAAGTATTAGTAAATGAAGTAGCCCCTCGCCCTCATAACAGCGGCCATCAAACTATTGAAGGAAATATTACGTCGCAATTTGAACAACATTTACGTGCTATTTTAAATTTGCCTTTAGGAGATACTAGTATAATTAAACCAGCGGTTATGATTAATTTATTAGGTGAAAAAAATCATGAAGGGCCAGCAAAATATGAAGGTTTAACGGATGCAATTAAATACAAAGGTGTATATGTTCACTTGTATGGTAAAACAATTACTAAACCTTTTCGTAAAATGGGACACGTAACAGTGATAGATGATGATTTGAGTTTAGCAAAAAAGAAAGCCATTACAGTAAAAGATTTGATTAAAATAGTAAGTTAATTAGTCATGCTGAACTTGATTCAGCATCTCATGAGACCCTGATCTCACGCCAAGGCGTAACAGGGTGACACAACAAAACCAAACAAAAACAATAAAGATATGGTAGGTATTATAATGGGAAGCAGTAGTGATTTAAAAATCATGAATGATGCAGCAGATTTTCTAAAAAAATTAGATATTCCTTACGAAATAACAATTGTATCGGCACACCGTACACCAGAGCGTATGTTTGATTATGCAAAAACTGCTCACGATAGAGGATTAAAAGTAATTATAGCTGGAGCAGGCGGCGCAGCCCATTTACCAGGCATGGTGGCTTCTTTAACGCCATTGCCAGTTATTGGCGTTCCTGTAAAATCAAGTAATTCTATTGATGGTTGGGATTCTTTATTATCAATTGTTCAAATGCCAAATGGCGTTCCCGTAGCAACGGTGGCTGTTAATGCAGCACAAAACGCAGGAATACTTGCCGCGCAAATTTTAGGTTGCCAAAATAAAGCTATTTTTGACAAATTGGTTTTATTTAAAGAAGAGCTAAAAGAAAAGGTAATGAAGAGTTTGGACGAGATTGGAAAATAATCAATTTTACTTTTTTATTGTTTCAATAAAATTTTGTTTTCCCAAAGTCTCCATTAACTGCAGCATACTTTTTTCAATCACTGTATATTCTAGTTCCTCATTACTCAAACAAATAAACATTAAGTCTATTTTTTGATTTTGTAATGATTGATAAAGTATATGTTTATTTAAGCGGTAAACCTCACGCATGCGACGCTTAATGTCATTTCTTTTGTTGGCGCGTTTATGTTTCTTTTTAGGAACTACAAACATTGCTCTTGCTGGATAAGGGCTTTCAAACTCAGATGTTTTATAGATTAATTTAAATGGAAATTGAGTTTTGGATTTACCATTAGCAAATAAATCGTCGATAGCTTTTTTGCTACACAAACGTTCTATTTTTTTAAAAGTAAAATCCATAAGATGTATTATATTGTTATCGATTTACAATCTCCAATAGAATACAATCCCATTAGAAATCTTTAAAAATTCAAAGATTAAGGCTTTTGAAAAATTTATCAATGAATTTACTATCGTAAATGAAGTAAATAAATTTTTCATATAACGCAGAGATTTGGATTTTTAAAGATTCTCTAGCGTTTGTTAGATTCTTTCATATATTCATCCAAAGCACCCGACATACTTGGGTTTTTTGGATTTGGGGCATAGATGTCTAAACGGTAGCCTTTATTTTTTAAAGCATTTGCTGTTGCTGCTCCAAAACATGCGATGCGCGTGTTACCTTGTTTGAAATTTGGAAAATTTTGTTTCAAAGAATTAATACCAGCTGGTGTAAAAAACACAAGACAGTCATAATCATTTAAATTTTTGATATCAGATAAGTCAGCACTTACCGTGCGATACATCACAGCTTTCGTATATTTAATATCAATAGCATCTAAAAATTCGCAAATTTGTTCTTTTTGAACATCTGCTGCTGGTAATAAAAATTTCTCTTCTTTATTTTTTCTAATAACATCCACTAAATCCTGAATGGTTTGATGCCCAAAGAAAATTTTGCGCTTACGATATTGGATATACTTTTGTAAGTAATAAGCGGTTGCTTCATTAATACAGAAGTACTTCATAGATTCAGGTACAGTTACTCGCATTTCGTTGCACATTCTAAAATAGTGATCAACTGCCATTCTACTTGTTAAAATAACGGCCTTGTGTTCTAAAATGTCAATACGTTGGTTTCGAAAATCTTTAACTGGCAATCCTTCAATTTTAATAAATTGACGGAATGTTTCAATTAAATTATATTTATTAGCCAAATCGTAATATGGATTTTTGTCAGTCTCAGGTTTTGGCTGAGAAATTAAAATCGTTTTGATTTTACTTTTTGGGTAATTTGAAACTTCAATAACTGGTTGTGGTGTAACTGGAACTAATTGTTTTTTAGTTTTAACTCCAATTTTTACAAATTTTTCTGTACTAGCTACAACTTCTGTTTTTGAAGAAACTGGAATCTTTACTTTAATTTCTGCTTTTGGTTTAGCAATTTCTGCTACTTTTTTTATTTTAACTTCGTTTTTACGCGGTTGCTTTGGAGTTGTTTTTTTAATAGGAGCTTTTTTTACAACAACTTTTTTAGTTTGTTTCTTAGTAATTACTAATGCCTTTGCTTTTTTAACTGACTTTTTGGGAGATAATGGAGCAGTCTTTTTTACAACCGCTTTTTTAGTTGTTTTTTTTGCTGCCTTTTTCGGAGATGCTTTTTTAGTTACTTTTTTTACTGTTTTTGTAACAGTTGCTTTTTTTACCTTTTTACCATTTGTTTTAGCAGATGGTTTTTTGATAGATTTTTTTTTCTTGATAGCCATATTAAAAATCAATGCTTAAAAATTAACTAATAAAAATTTTATCAATACTAATAAAGGTAAAATTTCCAAGGCACAAAGGTACAAAAAAATATACAAAATTCCTACGTTTTGTTCTCCCACAGATATAATAAAGCTTCTAAACATCCTTAACGCATAAAAACCAGCTGTAATGATGAGCGCAGGATATAAGAACCATTCGGAAGGGTATTTTGTGAATTGAAGACAAACCACAAGGGGAAATAAAATAACTCCAATAGTTTGAGAAAACACAAATACATTAAAAAGGTATTCTTTGGCTAGTTCGTTATTTGAGGAAATAAAGGCTAATATATAGTTTGTAAAGAATTTAATGATGTACATGGAACTAATGATTCCAACAAAAAATAAGTATTGTTTTAAATGACTCTGTTCGTTGAGTATTAGGCCAAAATATTGATTTGTTATTTGAACTAAAAAGGCCATCACAAAAATAAACGCAAGCACTAAAAAAAGAGACATTCGTTTTGTTAATTTAAACTCTTCTCTAAACAATAGTTTGGATTCTTGTAAACTAAAAACAGAGGTAAATACCCTAATGATTTTTTTTGGCTCTGAGATTCGAATTAAAACATACAATACAAAAATCAAGAACAATATAATGCCAGGCCAATAACTAGTTTTGCTGGCATTAAAAATGGGGGTTGTGTGAATTGGCTTTAAAGAATGATTTTTGAAAACAGAGGCATCTGCAGTTAATAATAAACTGTCTTTTTGATAAACCGAGTCTTGTGCAAAGTATATTTTAGAATCTTTTTTACTCACGCAATGAAATCATCAGATGTTATTAGTAAAAACAATATGAACTAGTAAATTTTTAGTGGTCAAATATATAAATAAAAAGCGGGAACATGTGTTCCCGCCTTTAGTCAAATTTAGTAGTAAAAAAAGCTTAGTTATTACTTTTTTACAAATTTAGAGGTATAAACCTTTCCATTATCAGAAGAAATGTGCAGGTAATATAATCCATTTGATAATTCAGAAACTGAAATTGTTTTGAAAGCTAGTTCTTGTTCAGTAATCATTTTTGCCAATTTCCCATCAATACTATAAATCATACCTTTATCAAATGCTTCGCTAGAAGCTAAGTGAATATTATCTGTTGTTGGATTTGGAAAAATAGATACTGGTAAGTAAGAAATTGTTTCATTAATCCCAGTCGTATTTGCTACGTAGGTAACAGATGAAGTTTTGATAACATCACCATTGGCGTTAAAGTTATTGTTTGCATAATTGAATGCCCCGTAAAAAGTGACAGTTGTTGCAGTTGTTGGCGCAGTCCATTGGAAAGTCCAAGTAGCACTAGCACCTGTTTTTTTAGCTGATTGTTTAATGTATTTTCCTGAAACACCTGTTCCTGTTCCTGCAATCCAAGTCCCTAATCCTACATTAGATGTTGCCGTTTGTGGCGTCATTTCAAATCCATAAGCCGCAGCTCCAGACATTGAAACTGTAAAATTATAAGTAGTACCACCAATATAACCAGAACCAGGAATATCCGAAGAGATTACGCCAGTGGTTTGAGTTGCTGTTCCAGCATGGCAGCTTGTGCAAGTTTGCCCGGAGTTATCCATCGGAGCACCTGCATTTCCATCATTAGGCAATGAAGCACTTGCATCTGTAGTATTTAAAGTTGATATAACAGTAAGTGATGCAACTGTTATAATTGACGATAGTAGTAAAATTTTTTTCATAGAATAGATTTAATTTTTGCAAAATGGTTTAATTAATTATAAAATTATAAAAATAAATCAAACACGAATCATTTTTAACAATTTAGATGATGTAATCTTTAATATTTTGAATAGAGTAATATTAAAAATTATCTATGGGTTTTTATTTTCGTAATGGGTAATATATTTATTAATCAATTGAGGCAATCCAAAATGAATTAAATCACTTCTTTTAATTTTAGTTAATGTTGTTGATGTAATTGGAGTTTTAATTTTTAATTCATAAAAAATGGCATATAAATGTTGGTGAGATAAAATATGTTTTTTTTCAGTTGTAATAGAAATTACACTGACATCTTTAACCAATTTTTTTAAGCTTTTGTTTTTTAAAACTACTTCAGGTTCCGTGTAATCCACTGTTTCTAAGAGGTAAAACTCATATAAGTTTTGCCAAATATCTTTTTCGGTTCGCTTCTGCACATATACACTATCCTTGTAATTAAAAATAAAATAATGTAAGTAGCGATTTCTTATTTTGATTTTTTTGTCTTTTACGGGCAGAAAATTAACAGTATCCTTTTCGTATGCTAAACAATATTCTTGTAAAGGACATTCTTCACATTTTGGATTTTGAGGCTTACACCATAAAGCTCCAAATTCCATTATCGCACTATTATGAAGTCCTGGTTCTTTTTGATTTAATAGTTCATCAGCCAATAACTGAAACTCTTTTTTTCCTTGTGTAGAATTAATAGGAGTGCTAATATTAAATAAACGAGATAAAACACGGTAAACATTTCCGTCTACTACTGCATGAGGTAAATTAAAAGCAAACGAAGCAACTGCTGCTGCGGTATAATCGCCAACCCCTTTTAATTCTTTAATAGACTCATAAGTGTTAGGGAAATTCCCTTTATAATTTATTTTAACTGATTTTGCGGCTGTATGTAAATTTCGTGCTCTTGAGTAATAACCAAGTCCTTGCCAAAGACGCATTACCTGATCTTCTGGAGCGTTTGCTAAATCCATAATAGTTGGAAAGGTTTCGGTAAACTTTATATAATAGTTCAGTCCTTGAACAACTTGTGTTTGTTGAAGGATAATTTCAGATAACCAAATTTTGTATGGATCGCTAATATTACGCCAAGGCAAATCACGCTTGTGTTTTTTGTACCAAGCAATTAGTTTGTCAGAAATAGGATGGTTATGAGGCATTTTATTAATCCTCTACAGCAAAAATTTTATTGATAGCGTCAATATTTTTCTCTTTAATGATTTTGCGTTTTAAACTCATTTTAGGAGTTAATTCACCACCTTCGATACTCCATTCCTTGCTTAAAATGGCTACTCGTTTTAGTTGTTCAAATGGAGCTAATGATTTATTCATCAATTTCACATGTTCATTTATTAATTTCTTTAACTCTTCATGTGAGCTCATTTCCTCGTTTGTTGTCCAAGTGATGTTATGGTCTTTACAATATTCTTTAAAATTTACAAAAGAGGGAACAATTATGGCAGAAGCAAATTTTTGATTTTCGCCAACTACCATGCTTTGTTCTACAAAACGACATTCCTTAATTTTATTCTCAATCATTAATGGGGCAATATATTTTCCGGAACTTGTTTTAAATATTTCTTTTTTTCTATCAGTTATCTTTAAGAAACGGCCTTCAATAAATGTTCCAACATCACCCGTGTGAAACCAGCCTTCGCTATCCATTACTTCGGCAGTTGCTTCTGGATTTTTGTAATAGCCTAGCATTAAATTTGGACCTTTAACTAAAATTTCCCCGTCTTCTTCGGCAATCTTAACCGTAACTCCAGAAATAACTGGCCCACAGGTTCCAATTCTAATATTATCTTCTCCATATCTGTTAACACTCACTACCACGCAAGTTTCTGTTAAACCATATCCTTGCAAACAAACAATATTAGCGCATAAAAAAATACGTTCTAATTTTGGGTTTAAGGCTGCACCGCCAGAAGCAATACACACTAGGTTTCCACCAACAGCTTCGCGCCATTTACTAAAAACAAGTTTATCGGCAATTTTATGTTGAATTTTATACCATAAACCATTTTTGTTATTTAACTCATAAGAGTTTGCAATGCGCATACTCCAATCAAAAATTTTACGTTTAAAGCCAGTTAATTTTTCTCCAGTAGCTGTAATTTTCTCATATACTCTTTCAATAAGTCGAGGCACAGAAACAAATATCTGTGGTTTTATTTCTTTTAAATTATCACCAATAGTCTCTAATCCTTCGGCGTAGTATATAGAAATTCCTTTATATAAATAAAGTGTACTAACCATACGTTCATAAACATGGTTAAGCGGTAAAAAACTTAATGCCTTCCAAGTGCTGCTAAATGGTGCAAACCCTTGACAAGCCGTAACATTAGATACTAAATTATGATGCGTAATCATCACTCCTTTTGGAGTGCCAGTTGTGCCCGAAGTGTATAAGATAGTTAATAGATTGCCTGGTAAAATAGACTTTTTTATACCGTTCAATTTTTCTGGATTTGCATTTTGCTCGCCTAATTTTATAAAATCAGCAAAAGACATAACTCCCTCAATAGGATTAAAACTAATGATATGCTTTACATTTGGAATTTCTTTTTCAATAGCAACGAGTTTTGCGTAAATTGATTTATCCGATATAAAAATGGTAGTTACTTCGCCATGATTTAATATAAATTGTAAATCAGTATTGCTAATGGTTGGAAAAATTGGAACTGTAGCTATGTTTGCTTGCTGACAGCCATAATCACAAAAATTCCACTCAGGACGGTTGTTAGAAATAATGGCTACTTTGTCTTTATCTGTTAATCCAAGTGATAGTAGACCATAGCTCACTGAATTTGTTTTGGCAATTAAATCATCGCTACTATATTTTCTCCACTGTTTATTTTCTTTTGCAGATAAAACATCTTCTTTTTTATAGGTTGTTTTATATAAGTCTAAAATATCAAATACGCGCGTTATCTCCATCATCGTTTAATTTTCTGAGTTTATTTACTACCAAAGATTACGAAAATTGTACAAAAATACAAATCCGAACTTTATAAAGATTTATGAATTAAAATTTAAGAACCTCTAAAATTTGAGTTAAATATAACTCGTCAATTTTGTTGAAAGTTTTATAAGTATCGCTATCAACATCTAAAACCCCTATTATGTCTTTATTGGAATTATAGATAGGCAATACAATTTCTGATTTTGATAATGAACTACAAGCAATATGTCCTGGAAATGCATCTACATCATCTACAATAATAACTTCCTTATTTTGCCAAGATGTACCACAAACTCCTTTCCCTAAATTTATTCTTGTGCAAGCAACCGGCCCTTGAAAAGGCCCCAAAACCAGTTGATTGTTTTTTACTAAATAAAACCCCACCCAAAAAAAATTTAATCCAAATTTTAAAGCAGCGCAAACATTTGCCATATTTGCTGTGATATCTGATTCTCCCTCTACCAGTGCTTTTATTTGAGGAAGAATAGATTGATATATTTCTTCTTTTGTGTTTCCACTTATTTGAAGGTCTTCTGCCATACAATTGAATTACAGTTTTGTGATTAACTAAATTTGACTATTTTTATATACAAATATAAAAGTAAATTGTTTGTTTACTTTTTTAAATTTTAATTTGATGAGAAGCCTTTTTCTTTTAGATATTAATGTGACGTATGAGTTGGGGCCAACTCATGTAATTGTATTTTTAGGATTAGTTGCTTTTATACTCTTCAAATTAAGAGATAAAAGATTAAAAAAATCTAAAATTGAATTAGAACGAATTGTAGAAGAAAGAACGGCCGCATTAAAACACAAAGAACAAGAAATTACGGATAGTATTCGTTATGCTTTAAGAATACAGTTGTCAATTATTCCCACTCAACAAAGAGTAAAATCTTTACTCCCAAAAAGTATGGTTTACTATAAACCAAAAGATATAGTGAGTGGCGATTTTTATTGGATTGAAAGTATTGGAGATGAGGTTTTATTTTCGGCTGTTGATTGTACAGGACATGGTGTGCCAGGAGCAATGATGAGCGTGATTGGATTAAAATCTCTAACTCAAGCAGTTCAAGATAAACAATTATCTAAACCAGCTGATATTTTGCAATTTTTAGATGTGGCTGTAAACGATACACTCCGACAATCCTATGATCCAGGCGCTGTAAAAGATGGAATGGATTTAGCATTATGCAACATCAATTACAAAACTTTGACATTGCAGTATGCGGGAGCGTTTAATCCTTTAGTTTTAGTTAGAAAAAATATTGCAAACACTTATCAGGTTACTAATGCTAGAGAAACATTTTATGGAAATGATTTGCTAGAAATAAAATCTGATAAATGCCCTATTGGCAGTAACCAAGATGGAGTAGCTGATATTTTCACAAATCACACCATTCAATTACAAAAAGATGATTGTATTTTTATTTACACAGATGGTTATGCCGATCAGTTTGGAGGCCCAAAGGGTAAGAAGTTTAAATACAATAAACTAAAAGATGTATTGATTGAAAACGCACATTTACCAATGGACGATCAGTATAATGCCTTGGACAAAAATTTTAATGCTTGGCGAGGTAAACAAGAGCAAGTAGATGATGTTTTAGTAATTGGAGTGAAGATTTAAATTCGTGCTACAAAAGTATTTTATAGCCATTGTCCCGTCTGAACCTTTATTAAGTCAAATACAAGAACTTAAGAAAAATATTTTTGAAGTATATGGAACCAAAGGAGCTTTGCGCTCTCCGGGACATATTACTTTGCATATGCCTTTTAGTTGGGAGGAAGAAAAAGAAGAAAAGCTAATAAACTCACTTCAAAATTTTTCTTTTGAAAAAGAGTTGCAAGTGACATTGTCGGGCTTTTCTTGTTTTGAACCTAGAGTTGTATTTATTAATGTATTGGAAAATGATTTGTTATTTCAGATGCAACAGCAATTGGTAAGATACTCCAAACAAAATCTTCAACTATTTAATCAAGCAGATGATATGCGTGGCTTTCACCCACATGTTACTGTTGCTTTTAGGGATTTAAAGAAACCCATATTTTATAAAATGTGGGAAGAGTATAAAAACAAAACATTTGATGCTACTTTCACTTGTAAAGACATTTGTTTGTTAAAACATTTAGATGATAAATGGGAAGTTTATAAAACCTTTAGCCTTGTAAAATAAAAAAGCCCTGATAGTTTTATCAGGGCTTTTTTTATAGCATTTATTTTATTTTTTAATTAAAACTTCGTCAATCATACCGTAATCTTTTGCTTCTTGAGCAATCATCCAGTAATCACGATCACTATCCGCCCAAACTTTCTCATAAGTTTGTCCGCTATGTAACGCGATGATTTCGTATAATTCTTTCTTTAATTTTTGAATTTCACGAGCTGTAATTTCTATATCAGATGCTTGTCCTTCAGCTCCACCTAATGGCTGGTGAATCATAATACGGGCATGTTTTAAAGCTGTACGTTTTCCTTTAGCACCTGCACATTGCAATACAGCACCCATACTAGCCGCCATACCTGTACAAATAGTTGCTACATCTGGCTTAATAATTTGCATCGTATCATAAATACCTAAGCCTGCATAAACAGAACCACCTGGTGAGTTTAAGTATATTTGAATATCTTTTTTAGAATCAACTGATTCTAAGAATAATAATTGAGCTTGAACGATATTAGCAACTTGGTCGTTAATTCCAGTTCCTAAAAAGATAATACGATCCATCATTAAACGAGAAAACACGTCTAATACTGATACGTTTAATTGTCTTTCTTCAATAATATTTGGAGTTAAGTTTCTAATTCCAGGAGTAATAGCAGATACATAACTATCGTAAGTTAAGCTACTGATGCCAACATGTTTTGTGGCGTATTTTTTAAATTCATTTTGATCAAACATAATCTGTGGGTTTTAGTTGTTAAACAAATATACTTGTTGGATTGTGTAAAGCCAAATGAATGCCAAAAAGTTTTTAACGTCAATTCGTCAGTAAGGATATCTAAAAAATGTTACATATTATATATATGTATAGTCATTCCCAAAAAATCACTTTCTTTGTATAAAAAATTGCAAAAGTTACTCATATATATATGTATAATTTTATTTAGTGCTCGTTGTGCTCAAATAACACCTTTAACAGGAGGCAAAAAGGATGTTACTCCGCCAAAGCAATTATCTTCAATACCAGAAAATGCTTCTTTAAATTTCAATTCAAAAACAATAGAGGTTCAGTTTGATGAGTATATTACGATAAAAGATATAGCTAATCAATTTATTATTACGCCACAAACTAAAGAAACACCAGAAATTCAAGCCCAAGGCAAAAAGCTAAAAATTACCTTTAACGAAACATTATTACCTAATACAACCTATAAACTGGCTTTTGGAAATGCCATTAGTGATTTAAACGAATCTAATACTTTATCAAATTTTGAATATATATTCAGTACAGGCCCCACAAATGATAGTTTAAATATTCAAGGAAAGATCATTAATGCCATCAGCAAGTTGCCCTCCGCAAATATTCTTGTTGGTTTATATGACGCAAAGTCAAATGATAGTATAATTTATAAGGAAAAGCCTTTGTATATATCTAGAACCAACCAAAGTGGAGAATTTAAATTTAATTATCTACCCAATGCATTGTTTAAAATAGTTGGAATAAGCGATCAAAATAAAAATTTATTGTACGATGGATCAGAAGAACAAATTGCGTTTACAAAAGAGTTAGTTAATACAACTGATACGAGTACTCAACTTTCTTTGTTGCTTTTTAAAGAAACTCCCTCTAAAAGTTTTATTAAGAAATCTTTTTCACCCGAATACGGCAAAGCTCTAGTGATATTTAATAAGCCACAGTTCTTTATTAAAAAAGTTTTGGCTAAAGGATTAGTAGATTATAGATTAAATAGTTTGAAAGATAGCTTGACTTTGTTTTTTATAAATCAATTTGATACACTTGCAACTTTGATAGAGTATGAAAGTGAAAAAGTAGATACTCTATATATTAAAACTCTTTCAGCTACTTTATTTGACAAGCAAAGTAAAAACAATTCTATTAAATATACTTTAACTCCTAATTTCAGTGCCTTTCTACCTTTTTATGAGTTTCCAACATTTCAATTGAACGTTACAGCTAACGAAAACGACATCAACGATAAAAAAATAGTTCTATTTGAAAAATTAGATTCAGTAGCGAAATCTTTGCCATTTAAAATCATAAATGAGCCAAAACGAACAACATTATTTAAAATACAAGCAGACTTTAAGCCAGAAGCTAATTATACCTTAACTATACAAAAGGGCGCTATTTCTGATAATTTGCAAAGAACAAATGATTCTATCTCTTATCAATTTAAAACAACGTCGCTTGACGATCATGCTCAATTAAAAATGAAACTATTGTTTCCTAAGAAAGAAAATTATTTAGTTAGACTCTTAAATGACAAAGAACAATTAATTAATGAGAGAGTAGTTGAGTTGTCATTAACATCCACTTCCGAAAAAATAATAGAGTATAACAACTTGCTGCCCGGAAATTATTTTCTGCGAGTAGTTGAAGATATCAATAAAAATGGGCTTTTCGACATGGGCGATTATTTTTCAAATAAGCAACCTGAAACTATTTTTGTAAATACAACAGCCATAAAATTATTAGCTGGTTGGGAAATTGAAAACGATTGGATCGTGAAATAAACTTTTTTCAATTTATTTTTTCAATTCAGTAAATTATTTTTTACATCTTTTTTTTGAGTTCATTTGTATTTTTCTTGTCGAATGAAAATGGCTTTTCTTTTTTTAAAAATAGCAAGTGCTTCAAATCGCCTTTAAAATCAATACTTTCGAAGGTGTTTAATTTTTGCTTTTATTTTAAATCTACACATTGTTATTTTTAATCGTTGAATTTAAAAACGGTATTAACAATTTCAACATTTTTATGTTAATAAATTAACTGCTTGGAAATTAGTTAGCGTTAATAATTTTATTTACTTCGTAGTAACAAAAATCTTAAAAACAAAAAACCATGGCAACAACTAAAAAAGCAGCTCCTAAAAAAGCAGTAAAAAAAGCAGCTCCAAAAAAAGCAGCAGCTAAAAAAGCAGTAAAAAAAGCAGCTCCTAAAAAAGCAGCTAAAAAAGCAGTTAAAAAAGCAGCTCCTAAAAAAGCAGTTAAAAAAGCAGCTCCTAAAAAAGCAGCAGCTAAGAAAAAGTAATAAAAGCCCCGCATTAGCGGGGTTTTTTGTTTAGTGCCACTACCAAAATAGTGGCATTATTATTTTTGTAACACACGTGTTTGCATTATATTTGTTCAGCAAACTAAAACACAATCATGAAAAGCTAAGTTATTAGAAACTCCATCAAATGATTAACTTAGTCAAGCATGATATAATTAAAAAACATTAAATACATAACCATGAAAAAACTATTTACAATTTTATCAGTTATTGCTTTATCAACAACTCTACCATCATGTGGAGGTAAAGACACAAAACAAAATATAGAGGCACCAGCAGGAATGGTTGCATTAGACTTAAGCAAGTTTGGAAAACAATTTTCTATTTTTGTTCCAGATACAACTGCTGCAAAATTAGAGGTTGTAGAACAAAGTTGGGGTGCTTTAGAAATTAAAGTAGGTAAAGGGTTCCATCTTTCTATTACTGAAGATCCAGGTGATATGGAATTAAGAAAAAGTGATATCAAATCAAATGATGTCAATATTTTTAAATCATTTGTTTTAGAAGAGCCTTTAACTATTATGTGGGAAAGTGCAATTACTCAACCAGAGTATCATTTTTACTCAATACAAAAAGTTGGCAATAATACTTACGTATTTGAAGATGTTGTTCCTGCAGATGGACAGCCATTAGGAAAAGAAGCTATTCAAAAAATGCTTGATTCAGCAAAAAATATTATTGCAAAAGAAAAAGCTGACGCTTAATCTAAATTATATGAAAGTAAAAAGCCCATCTATAATTTATAGATGGGCTTTTTTTATGTCTCTCAGTTCCTTTATTTTAATTTAAAAGAAATTGGGATATTAAATCTTACTTTAACTGGATGACCTGCATTTTTTCCGGCTTTTTTCCAACGAGGCATTTTAGAAACAACTCTTACGACTTCTTCATCACATCCTAAACCAATACCACGCATGATTTTTACGTTTTCAACATTTCCTATTTCGTTTACTACAAACGAAACATATACAGTTCCCTCTTTACCAGCCTCTCTTGCCAATGCTGGGTAAACTACATTTTGTCCCATAAATTTCATTAAGCCTGTTACGCCACCTTCAAATTCTGGCATCTCTTCAGCAATAACTAATACTTCACTTGACGAAACAGATGCTGTATTTGCAACATGAATAACGGTTGTTGTTGAAGTTTCAGGGCCTACTGGAGCAACCCCAGTTGCCGTTTCTGTTCCAACTCCACTAATAGGATTAGTAGGATTTATTGTGGTAGTATTAGTTATTACATCAACAATTCGAGTAGGCATACCACCAGTTGGAGCAGTTGCAGCCGCTGCGGTATTTTGTACTGGCTCAACTACTGGTGGCTTCATATCAATTTCAGTTGAATAAGTTAATGTTTCGGCAGCTAAATCATCGAGAATAGTTGGTTGTTCTAATATACTATCAGCATTTATTTTATTATTAATAATAACTGAACCAAATAACAAAGACACTATACTGGTTAAAAATAGCAATGATTTTTTCAAAGAATCATTATAACTTGATCGGATGGCATACGCACCATAATCTTTATTTCTGTTTTCAAAAATCACGTCGTTTAGCTTGTTGGCATTATTTCCTAAAATATTCATAACAATTTTTTTTAGAGGGTTATACTTTTTTGTTTTCAAACTTCTCTTTAACGCGCTTAAGATTTGTTTGCTGAGGTAAAATTAGATTTAGTATAAATAAAAAACCACACCCGATTGAGATGTGGTTAGTTTGAATTGGTAAGTGGTATATTTTTACCGAAAAATGGAATTATTGTTTAGTATAAATGGCGTTACATGGATCAGCTGGACTAGAAGCTATTGTATTAGTATAACTTAAAGAAATATTAGTTGCACTAGTTAGTGTACCCGTGCCTTGTGTAAAGCCTATACTTCCTAATTGCTGGTAGGGTATTGTAATGATATTGTTATTTATGCTGGCTCTAGCAGAAATAGAAAGCCCCGAAAAATTACCGATTTGAACTTCGCTTGAATTAGAAGTTGATTTTACAATATTTACAGTGTGACTAGTTGTACCAGCCACGGTACTGTTTTCACTTACCGACCAATATGCTACAAATTTATCTCTAGCATCGGTTGATGGCGCTGGCGCATTAGGATCATCGCTTTTGTCTGAAGCACATGATGTGATTAGTAATCCTATTACTAAGCTTGAGAATAAACCTAATTTTTTCATTTCTTATATTTTAGATTAAAGATAAAACAAAAAACGTTCCGATAAATATCACTTAACTAATTTTGAGAAGAACCAAGTTGTTTTTTTGTAACTAACAGCTTAATTTAGTTCGTGTGTACATATTTATAGTTTGAAATTCAGTCAAAAAGTATATTTGTTGTACCTTTGTTTTATGATAGCCATTAACCACACTCTTATTTCGGAAGACATCTTTGATAAAAAATTTGTATGCGATTTAAACGCATGTAAGGGTGAGTGTTGTGTTTCTGGCGATAGTGGTGCGCCTTTGGATAAAAAAGAATTGAAGATTTTAGATAAAGTGTATCCATCTGTTAAACCTTATATGAATGAAAAAGGGATTGCCGCTGTTGAAAAAAACGGAACATACACATTGGATAGTGATGGAGATTATACAACTACTTTAGTAAGTGATGGGGCAGAGTGTGCGTTTGTTTTTTTTGATGATAAGAATATTGCGAAGTGCGCTATTGAGCAAGCTTATTTGGATGGGAAGATTGACCCGATAGCTATCGGGTGGAAAAAACCAATCTCTTGTCATTTATATCCAATACGTATAAAAGAGTATAAAGAATACGACGCCGTAAATTATCATTCGTGGCATATTTGTAAACCAGCTTGCGAATGCGGCCAACAATTAAATGTGCCGGTTTATAAATTTTTAAAAGAACCTTTGATTAGAAAATATGGAGATGCATGGTATGAAGAGTTAGATGCAGTTTATCAAGCGTATAGTATTAAAAAGAAGAAATAAAAAAATCCCCACCAATTTGGTGGGGATTTTTAATTTTATTTATATTGGTTATTCAACCGTTACACTCTTCGCTAAGTTTCTTGGTTGATCAACATTACAGCCGCGCATTACAGCTATATGGTAGGACAATAATTGCCAAGGAATAACAGAAACTAATGGAACTAATGATTCATCTGTTTCAGGAATTTCAATCACATGCTCTGCCATTTTCTTCACATCAACATCTCCTTCAGTTACAATAGCAATAATACGTCCTTTACGAGCTTTTACCTCTTGAATGTTACTTACTACTTTTTCGTAGTTAGGACCTTTAGTTGCAATTACAAACACTGGCATTGCTTCATCAATTAATGCAATTGGCCCATGTTTCATTTCCGCCGCAGGATAACCTTCAGCATGTATGTAAGAGATCTCTTTTAATTTTAAAGCACCTTCTAAAGCTACTGGGAAAGAATAACCTCTTCCTAAGTAAAGTGCATTTGCGGCATCTTTGTATTCGGCAGCAATTAATTTAATAGAATCGTTCAGTTTTAATACTTCTTCCACTTTAGCTGGAATAGATTCCAT
>Ga0315900_10003056_pt1 | contig 24829 bp, 28 predicted proteins | sample LakEriMetagenome_FD_203521 | JGI IMG/M metagenome (GOLD analysis project Ga0315900, IMG submission 203521) | Freshwater fungal communities from buoy surface, Lake Erie, Ohio, United States - Buoy 12 MA114 | ecosystem: Environmental > Aquatic > Freshwater > Lake > Lake biofilm | place: USA: Lake...
GTTGCTAAAGCTGCAGATGATATGGGTCAGGCTGCTGTTAGTGCTGGTGAAGCAGGTCAAGGTGCTATTGATGTCCTAGATGAAGCCACTGGTGGCCTAGCAAATCAATTTGTACAGGTTGGCCGAGGTATCCGTGATATGGGTAAATACCTTGTACAGTCATTTAAAGGCGGTGTACAGGGAGCAAGTGCCATGGGTAAAGCCATTATTGCAACAGGTATTGGAGCCCTTGTGGTTGCAGTAGGACTTCTTGTAGCCTACTGGGATGATATTAAGGGACTGGTAAGTGGAGTAACCAGTAGTCAAGCAAAGCTACTTAAGGAAACCGAGGACACTGTTGCTGCCAATCAGGCAAACCTTGATGCCACACTAGGTAGTGAAGAAAGCCTTAAGGCACAAGGGTTGAGTGAAACAGAGATACGAGATCTCAAAATTCAACAAACCAATGAAGTTATTGCTGCTACTGAGGCTCAACTTGAGCAGCAAAAAGCAGTAAAGGATGCACAAATTGCTGCAGCCGAGCGAAACCAAAAGATTGCAGCAGGAATAATTGCATTCCTTACTGCACCAATCACTATCTTACTAGGAGCTATTGATGCCCTTACGTATGGTTTAGCACAGGTAGGTGTACTTGAGAAAGCCACTAGCCTAGCAGAAGACTTTACAATGGGTACAGCTAAGTTGATCTTTGATCCTGAAGAGACGAAAAAAGAGGGTGATGAGACAATAGCAGAGACTGAAAAACAATTACGTGCACTTAAAAACCAACGTGACGGTTATGTTAACCAAGGTAAAGCAGAGGCGAAAAAGAATCGTGAAGATGCTCAAGCTAAAGCTAAAGAAGCTGCCGCTGAAGCAGCTGCATTACAAGCAGAACTAAATGCAACCCTAGAAGACCTACGTGCAGAAAACATTGTTGATGCCGAGGCAGAAGCTCTTGCACTACTAGAGATTGAGCGTAAACGTGCAAGAAAAGAACTTGAGGATAAAAAGGCTAGTGCCGAACTCCTTGCTGAGTTTGACCTACGTTACGAACAAAAGAAGCAGGAAACCCTAGACCAATTTGCAAAGGAACGCGAAGAAAAGGCTAAAGAAGAAGCACAGAAGCTCCTAGATAACCGTAAGATCATTGATGATGCTCTACAACAGGCAAGACTGGAGAGTATTGATGATACATTCCTACGTGCACAAGAAGAACTAGAGATACAGCGCCAACTGGCCGAAGATGAACTCAAACTGGCTGGTGCAACCGCAGAAGAGATTGCAAAGGTAAATGCAAGTTACTCCAAAAGGGCTAAGAAACTGGCCAAAGAGGAGGCTGACTACAAAAAGAGCCTTAATGAACAGGTTGCAGAGGCTAACCTTGATGTGGCTAGTCAGGCCTTTGGTGCTATTGCATCAATTGTAGGCGAAGGTAGTGCGGTAGGTAAAGCTGCTGCCATTGCACAAACCACAATAGATACCTATGTTGCTGCTCAAAAGGCATACACATCTCAACTTATACCTGGTGATCCTACTAGCCCAGTCCGTGCTGCAATTGCTGCAGGTATTGCTGTGGCAGCAGGTATTGCCAATGTGGCCAAGATTATTGCTACACCTACACCTGACACAGGCGGTGGTAGTAACCCAGTTGCTGGCGGACCTCCTACACCTGCACCAGTTCCTTCATTTAATCCACAAGCAGCAATTGCAGGTAACACCGCAGGTGCCACTGCTCCAGGAGAAGTCCAAGCACAACAAACCGGTACACAAAGTACCATTGTACGTGCCTATGTAGTGGACAGTGAAATTACAAGTCAGCAGGAGGCTACACGTAAAATTGAAAACTTAGCAAGCCTATAACATGAATAAGATAATAGAATTAGTAATAGACTTTGAAAACCTACCCCTAGAAGACCTAGGTGTTAGCATTATGTCACTGGTAGATATGCCAGCAATTGGCATTAACTGGATGGCATTTAGCCAAGAGCAATTTGTAAAGCCCAGTCCTGGTGAACCGCGTGACGAGTTTATCTCTCGTTGCATTCCTGTCCTAAAGGGCGAAGGTTACCCAGATGATCAGGCAGCTGCAATCTGTTACTCTTATTGGGAACAAGGTTTTGCCCAGGGTGTACCACATTACACAGCAGATGGTAAACTATACGAAGGACCTACACATATGGGGCCTGATGGTAGACTAATGACTGGTGCGGTACATACAAGTGATAGTCAATTCCTATACCATAAGGATGAGTTTGGGGTGGACACCGGTAATCTTCAACCTTATGTTGAGCAGGTAATTGGTAATAGTGTAACTCAAGAAGAATTTGAAAAAGCTATTCTTGCTGAAGCAGAAAAGTTAGGCGAAGAATACAATCCAGCCGAGGCAATCTACCTGGAAATAGACCGTGACGAATTTATGACTGTTGGAGAGGTTCTGGAAGGCATTAATGCGCTTGATATCCTAAGTCGGTCAGATATTCGTCGAGATGCACCAGCTGAAATAAAGTACCGATATGCGGGTCCACGTGCACAGAGGTTTTTCTGTCGTGGAATGCTAACCCTTAATAAACTGTACACAAGAGCAGAGATTAATCAGATCACTGCTGCTACCGCAGCACTTAATCCAGGTATGGGCCATAACTCTGCTACCTATTCAGTATGGAACTACAAAGGTGGAGTAAATTGCAAACACTATTGGCAAGAACTTGCTGTATTCCGCAACACGAGCGGACAGCTTATCCTAGTTGACCGCGGTCCTGCTCCTGGTGATGCAGGTGAAACGGCTGGGCCTGCTAATAACTTTTGGCGTTTCTCTGCCGATGAACAGCAGATTGTAACTGGTCCTGCAATGATACCTAATCAGCTAATACCACGTCGTGATAAAAATGGTAACCTATTTCATGTTTACTTTACAGAGGAAACGGTAGGTAAGGTAGCGGCAGAGTTTATTCGTCGTCACTACCAAAACCAAACTGACATAAACCACAATGACCAGGTAACCGAGGAGAATAATCTCATAGAGAGTTGGATCATTGAGAACCCTGAAATGGATAAAGCAACTGCATTAGGTTATGCAGGCTTACCTAAGGGAACCTGGATGGTTTCTTACAAAATAAATAATCGTGAAACCTGGGAAAAGATTAAAAGCGGTGAACTAAACGGCTTTAGTGTAACAGGAGACTTTATACAAAAGATAGTAGCATAACATGGATAACCTTTGGATGTTTATAAGCAGTGCCTTAACAGGAATTGCAGGTTGGGCCGTAGGGCGCCGCAAAAGTGCAGCAGAAACAGATAATATAGTCTTGACCAACCTTGAGTCAAGTGTTAACCTTTATAAGATTATTATTGATAATCTTCGTGATGAGATCCAATTACTAAATGGTAAAATGGAGCAAATGGAGAAAAAGATTGATGAACTCACCACGGAAAATAAAAAGCTAAGGACTCTCCTTAAAGAAAAGTAATGAAGGTAACCATTTTAGGTGGTGGTCCGTCATTAACTAAAACTCCTAACCTAGAACCACCATTCATAGGCGTAAATATGAGCATGCTACATTGGCCGTGTGAGCACGGCGTGTGGATTGATCGCTCTTGGTGGACAAAATGGAATGCGGACATACCTGAAGGGACTCAACAGTGGAGTATAAGATCAGGTTATCCACCGCATGTCAACATTCTAAAGGTACCAGTAAAGAATAGCGGAGCCTTAGCTATTCACCTTGCAATGCAACTGGGCTTTGCCGAGATCCACTTAGCAGGTTTTGACTTTGGTCCAGTTGCTGGCCAAAATAATTGGCATACACATTATACACGTAGAACAGAAAGTCCACTTTGGTACAGAGAGCAGTGGTACCTTGACTTTTTCCACATTCAGACGTTAGCTGAAGACAAGGGTGTACACATCTGGAACCTTAACCCAGACTCTAAGCTTACACTATTCCCAACTTTTGTCAATCACCAGTGATTTAATATATACTATCGTGGACTAATCCACATCTAACAAAAAAACCTTTTACCGTATGAAAGTTACAGATGTTATCAAGAAATTGAAACTTATGTTAGCTGAAACTACTGAAGTGGTTAAGGAAACCGAAGTAAAGATGGCTGAGGCTACTCTTGTTGACGGTACAGAAGTTTACACTGAAGGCGAAATCGTCCCAGGTGCTATTCTTTTCGTACGTGCTGGCGAGGGAGTATCTGAAGATCCATTTGCACCGGCTGGAATCCATGAAACTACTACAGGGTTACTCGTTACTGTAGGTGAAGGAGGCGAAATCGTTTCTGTAGAAGAAAAGGCTCCAGTTGAAGCCAAGAAAGACTACAAAATGGCAGAGGGCGAAAAAGTTGAGGAAATCGTTAAAAAAGAAGTTGAAATGTCTTTAGACGAAATCTTATTGGCTATCGCTGAAATCCTAAAACCTTACATTGCTGATATGGCTAGCGTAAAAGAAGAAATGACGACCCTTGAAGGTCGCTTTAACAAAATTGCCGATCAACCAGGAGGCAAGAAAATTACAACTAACTTAAAGGCAGATGCTGCTGATGTTTCATCAAAAGCTGAAATGCGTTTCCAAAGACTAGTTGAATTAAGAAAAACTGGTCAAAAATTAAACTAAAAAAAAGTATAAACTATGGCTTTTAATTTATCTGCTTTATCAACTTATACTGACGAGCTGTCTTTGGACCTTATTGCCAAAGCTGTTTTGACCACTGAGTTGTTAAACGAAATTGATGTTCGCGCAGGTTTAAGCGCTGGTACCGTTGCCATTAACATAATGGACGGTGACCTAAACGTAAACGACCTTGCCTGTGGATGGAACCCATCTGGTGATGTTAACTTCTCTCAAGTTGATATCTGTATCCGTGACAAGCAAGTTAAAATGGATCTTTGCCCAGAGGACTTACGTCAATACTGGTTATCACAAAGAATGAGTCCTTCTGCTTTCCAAGAGACTGTACCATTTGAAGAAGTTATCGCTAACTACTATGTAGAGCGCGTACGTAAGTACAATGAAGACTTCCTTATCAATGGTGATGGTACTTGTGATGGTATCAAGGCTCAAATCACTGCATCTACTGGTGCTAACGTACCTGTTGCTCCTGCTGCATGGACTGTGAACAACGCGGTTGACCAGGCATTGGATCTATTTGATGCAATTGATGAGTCAGTTAAGGACAGAGATGATCTTATTATGATCGTATCTCCTGCTAACTACCAGACTCTTCGCAGAGCATTGGTTGCACAAAACTACTTCCACTATAACCAAGGTGATGGAGTAAATGGAATTGACTTGATCGGAACTAACTGTAAAGTTGTTAAGTCTTCTGGTCTTGTAGGTTCTGATTATGTATGTGCAGGTCCTGCTAAGTTTATCGTTGCAGGTACAGGTTTACAAGATGATATGTCAGTTATGCAATTCTACTATGACAAAGGATTTGACGTTGTTAAGTTCACTGCCAAGTGGAGATTAGGTGTAGCTGTTCACCAAGTAAACGTATTCGCTACTAACGATTTACCATAATCTCAAACGGTCTTTGACCAATAAAATAAAATAAGAAAACTATGGCTTGTTCAAATTTAACTGCAGGTTTTACACTTGACTGTAATGAATCCAATGGTGGTATTGATAAAATCTTTATCGCTAACGGACCAGTTGAAAGTATTACCGAGAGCGCTGGGGTTGTAACTGCAATCACAGTTAGTGGTTCTCCACTCGTGCCAGGTGATTTCTTTGTGTTTGAGGTTCCTCGTCAAACTAGCTCTATTACTGAAACTCACACCGTGAGCCAAACTAATGGAACTCTTTTCTATGACCAAGCACTTTCAATGGTGTTTAACAAAATGGAAGCTACTAAGCGTAACCAATTGTTACTTATGGGTCAGGCCACTAACATGGTTGTTGTCGCTAAAGACAATAACGGTAAGTACTGGTCGATTGGATTAGAGCGTGGAGCTTATATGACAGCTGGTACATCTGTAAGTGGTACTGCATACGGCGACCAAAATGGTTATCAAATTACCATTAGCGGAACCGAGTTGTACCCAATGTACGAAGTTACCTCAACTATCGTGGAGTAATCCACCTAAGAGATCGGCTGACGCCCTCTATATACTAAAGGGATTCCTTAAGGGGAGTCCCTTTTCTTTTGCCCCTTAGTGGAGTAAATCCTAGGTCTTTAAGAATCCTTCTGGCCTTTTCTAAGCCAGCTGCATGTTTACCATGATCAGTTGGAAGACCAAAGTTTTCTTGCCAATTACATTGTGCTTGGTAACTATCTACACGGCTTTCATGTTCACTTAAGACCACAAGATGTAGATCTTCTCTACCATAAAACTTGCCACGTGGCCTTTGGGTGTGGTCATAAAGTCTCCACTTAAGGTCTTTGGTTTCTCCAACATACTCAACTTGACCATGATGGCTAATTAGTGCATAAACGTATCTCATTTTCATTTCTTATTTTTTTATATATTTCCATGCCGATATATAAATCTGGCGGTGTAAACACATGCATTGGCTTTTATATTTAGTCTAAATGGCTGCAATATGACACTAGAGATTATTTCATATACTGGGACAACACTGGACTTTAGCATTAATGTTCCTAATGTTGACACCACTGCAACTTTTACATTTGACATTTTTAGTCAACTAAGTAATACAGCTGCGCAAGTGTTTGATCCACTTGCTAGCTTTCCGCTAACTCTGGTCACAACAAATGCTCGCTATACTGAATTTACCATTAGTACTGCTCCTTACCAAACCTTTGGTGATCAACATGGTAACGGTATGTACAATTATGTTGTAAAAGAAAACGGCGGAGTAATTGATAGCGGCAGCCTTAAATTAATATTTAGCCCAGGTGGCGGAACTGGTACACAAGCTTACATTAGTAATAATGAAGGTCGCCAAGCAATTGTTTACTATGATCCTGCCTACTAAAACTAAAAAAGAATTATGAAAGATAACAGTCAATATGAAGTCGTAGGACAAGAGTTTGCAGCCTTACAGCTGCCACTTATCCGTGATGTACGCGGTAAAGAGTGGATCTACTACGGTGAAGAAAATCTTTATCCACAGGTACTTATTGACCTGTATAATAACAGTGCAATGCATCATACCTGTGTTCAGGCTATTAAGGACGGAATCATTGGTGAAGGTATTGAAATCATTGGTGATGAAGTGGTTAACAAACACGGAGAAACGGTTGATGAGGTATTTGAAAAGATCTCTCAGGATTATGTTATCTTTGGTGGATATGCAGTTAACACTGTATGGAACCGCGAAGGTACAAAGATTGTTGAGATGTACCACTTACCCTTTAATAATGTTCGCTCTGGCAAACTGGACGAGGAGGATAATGTAACTCATTATTACTACACAAATCATTGGGAAAATGTACGTAAGTACCCTGCCCATTCATATCGCGCGTTTGATCCGCTAGATAATAGAGGTGATAATGCAAGCCAGGTTTACTACTGCTATAACTATGCACCAGGCAATGATTACTATCCACTACCTGATTATGTAGGTGGTGTTAATGATATTCAGCTTGACGGCAGGATCTCTAAGTTCCACAATGCAAATATCTCTAACGGGTTAAGTCCTTCACTCTTTATACAGTTTAGAAATGGTATACCTACACCTGAGGCGAGAAGAGATATCTATAATGAAATCCAAGATACATTTGCAGGTGAAGATAAGGCAGGTCGTTTCTTTTTAAGTTTCTCAGACCCTGGTAAAGAAATGCAGGTGACCCCAATCACAAGCGCAAATGATCAATATTATATTACCTTAGAGGAACGTGTAAGCTCACGTATCCTTACTGCGCACAGGATTACATCACCTCTACTACTTGGTATTAAAGATGCCAGTGGTTTTTCTAATAATGCTGATGAAATTCGCGTAAGTTATGATCACTTTGAAGCCACTGTTGTCCAGCCTAAACGTAAAAAGGTCTTAACAACTTATGGTTACCTACTGCGTTTTATGGGATGGAATATTACCTTAACCATTAAACCAAATAGGATTTTAATCCAGGACCTTAATGTTAATGAGGAAGAAACACAGGATGCTACTGTCCCTGCACAAATAATTGAATAACTATGGCATATACCGCATTACTCGTAAGTGAACAACGTCTAAAGCAATACACAAGTCTAGACAATAATACAAGGGTTGAAGAAATCACTCCTTGGATCTTGGCTGCACAAGACGTTTACGTACAAGATATCCTAGGTACAGACTTTTACACCACCCTTACAACCGGTGTTATCAACAATACCTTAAATGCTAATGAAGCAAACCTGTTGAATAATTACATTCAACCAATGCTTTCGCATTATGCACTCTACTTAATGTTGCCCTCAATTAAGTATAAGATTGTAGAAAAGGGACTCTTAAGTGGTACGAGCGAAGAGACTGCTCCTACTACACTAGAAGAACTACAATACATGCGTCAATGTGAATTGGACTTAGGGCAGTTCTACCAAGAACGCCTACGTGAATACCTACGTAATAATCCAGGAATGTTTCCTACATATGATGCACCAGATCCACTTGACGGTATGTTACCTAATCGCCAAAGACCATACTTTAGTGGCTTAGTAACAGGTGGAATCCGCAAATACAAAACTTATTATGAAGACTACTGCGACGAATGCAACCCAGACCACGGCCCATCAGTTCCCTAAGACTAAAGCCACTTTGGAGAATGCGCAAAAACTTAAAATTTACTTATCTAAAAAAACTCGATAAAATATGGCAAGTCTAACCGGACAACAAATTAATAATACATATGATTCCTTAATTAAGATTGAGGATAATGGTCCTATCACAGGTACGCCTAAAACTCTTACCGATGGACTTGGTAACCAAGCACCTATTCAGCTAGGAGCCAGTGGAGTTAACTTTCCTTCAGGAACTGTTAACTTTACAGGTGCAACTGTGGTAGGGTTAACCGTTCCTCCTGGTGCCACTGGTGCCACAGGACCACAAGGTACTGCAGGTGTTAACGGAGCAACAGGTGCAACTGGAGCTCAAGGATTTACCGGAGCCACTGGCTTAGGTAGTACAGGAGCAACTGGGCCACAAGGTTTTACCGGAGCCACAGGACCACAAGGTACTAGTGGAGCAACCGGGCTTGGAGCCACAGGTGCCACTGGTCCTGCAGGTGTTGGAGCCACAGGAGCAACTGGTCCTGCGGGAAGTGGTGGTTTAGTAAACGGAACTGGAAGTGAATCACTTAAGCAAGCAGATACACTAACACCAACATTTACTGCAATTGCATCCGGATTAAGATCAGTTGCAATTGGATCAGGCGCTGATGCAGGTGCATCAGATACTGCTTCTTATGGATCATTTGCAATTTGCGATGGTCCTAGTGGAGTTGCAATAGGTAACTCGTCTAGATCATTTACTACATTAGGTATTGCTATCGGTGAAAATGCATATGAAATTGGAAGCCGTTCAATTAATATTGGTTATCGTGGTACTGTTGAAGGTGATGACGCGGTTGCAATTGGTACACGTGCGTTTGGTACCCATAAGGCCAGCTTAAACAGTATCTCAATTGGTAACCAGGCTCGTTCAGCAAGTTCTGCTGTTGTTAATCATATCTCAATAGGTAATGGTGCAGTTGCTAATTCTTCTTACTCTACTGTAATTGGAGATGGAGCAGTAAGTGGTACAAGCTCCCAATATGGCATTGCCTTTGGTTATGGTGCAAGTACAGGTGTAAGTGGTAGTCAAGGTTTTGCTGCAGCTTACCAGGCTTTTGCTGGAGCTCAACATGCAGTTGCAGTAGGTGCTAATAGTAGTGCTACTGGTACTGAAACTGTTGCCCTGGGTAGAAATGCAATCGCAAGTGGAGGCGCAGGTGTTGCAATTGGTGCAGGTGCTCAAGCCACTGCATCTAATGCTGTTGCAATTGGTTCCTCTGTAAATGCTTCAGTGGCATCATACACTACAACTAAAAACTTACAAATAACAAATTACGCAGGTCTTAACTATGCTGATGATACAGCTGCTGCCGCAGGTGGTGTACCACTAGGTGGACTCTATCATACAAGTGGTACTGCAAAAATCCGTATCGTATAAATAAAAAAAACAAAACTATGGCTTTAAATATTACAACACCCGTTAACACTAGTATTGGTGTTACAATCCCTACAAGTTATGCAAGAGTTGCAGTTAACGATGCTATCCAAGGTACCGCATTGGTAAGTACCATTAGTGTCTTTGCATCTAAGGCAGCATTTGAAAGCGGAGCAGATCCACTAGGTGTCATTATCAACGAAAGATTTATGGACGGTGGCATTGTGTTCCCATATAACCGTGAGACTGATGGTCCTGACATTTTAGGATGGGCTCATACAAAATGGGTTATCCAGTTAGACGAATTGGGAATCACTGCGGTAATTGATCTACCTTAAGCTTAAACAGTTTAGGGACTCTTATATATAATAAAGGTACGGTAGTTACTTTGCTTCTACTTATTCTGCCGTATCTGACATGATAGGTTTAATTTTTTCGAGGTCGTTTCTCGTTGATTAGGCGTACTTGTGTTTCATTTTTTTTATTGTTTTTGGAAGGGCCGGTTTCTACCGGTCCTTTCTAGTCTCTAGCCGGCTCTCATTTTTCACTCCCTAAAGGTGTGGGTTTCTGCCGTGTACCCGGCAACCCTTATAACTTATTGGTTTCCAATATGTATAACCTATTGATTTCCAATGGCTATAAATTTACACGGTTTTCTGAAACTTTTCTAAAGACTGCCTATATAAATAATTAAACAGTAAAACTATGAAGCCGGCCCAATTAACCAAAATTAAAAACAACAGCAAAATGAAACGACTAAAAAAAATTCAAATCTATCATGACCCAACATTCTCAACAAAGCTTTTTTAAAGTAGATCATTCAATTGTATCACGTACAGATCTTACACCTGTACAAAAGCTTATTTATTTTTATCTTCTCAATTTATCAGGAGCACCTAGCTCCAAAAGGGCTGGTGGTGCTTATCCAACCAATGCCGCTATTTCCGAAGCCTTAGGTATTACCGTAAGACAGGCCAAAGACAATGTAATCATTTTAAACAACATAGGTATTTTAACTTCATTCAAAAGAAGTGGTCAACGATTTATAATGGTGGAGAACGAACGCAATGCCATAAAAATCTTAAATAATCGTCTAGTACGGCCAGCCGTACCTCGTACGGAAAATGCAAAAGCTCGTACGGAAAATGCAAAGGCTCGTACGGTCAGCCGTATCAATCTCGTACGGTCAGCCGTCTAGATATAATAACAGTTATTAAAACAATATAAAAAAAGTATTAGCAACCCTTCTATGGAAAAGTTAAAATGTATACGTTGCTCAAACGAAAAACCTGACAAGATTAGGTTAACACTAGCTGGACCACATGTAAAAGCCAGTTGTAAACAATGTGGTTCATTTATAAAATTCGTTACCAAAACAAAGGTTGACCTAACTACTGTTGCAAAAAAGTCAACTTTTTTCTAGCCGATAAATAACTTATACAAGAAACTATGTTAAGTAAATTTGGTTACGAAAATTTTGATGACCGCCACATAACCATTTACTCACCTTCCTTTGCTGGTGACGAAAGACCCTTTGACAAGATCTGGTTAACCTTTATGTGGATTGTAGGTCAAGGATGGGGTTTTGATAAAAAGTATGAATTCTATATAAGTGACTATAAAGAATGTACACCCTTTGCCCAAGGTACACCCAGTGAATCGTTGATTTATGCTTTTAACGAAAGATATGGTGAATGGGTTAAAATGGGTTTCCGTGATAATATTATATGTTGGTTTGAGTTTCCCAGAACCGACTGGGAGTTTAAAGAATGGATTGTAGAAGACCCAAGACTACAACGCGTGTGGATCCACTTATATAACCAAGTCTTTGCTGGGATAGGGTTTCGTCAAGACCTATTTAATGATACAAATAGTAGAGTTGCCCAAATCCGCAACATACATACTGACACTGGTTGGTTTGTAGAAAACTATGCATGGAAGACAAAGGACAAAGGTCACTACCGCAAACCTAGTTACATACCACATTACCTAAGTGGTCCTACAACCAAAGGTATACATCGTGCCAAAAAATTTAAGGGTAAGATCCTTGATAAATAATTAATAACATAAGTAAAATGAAAAAACCCGTTACACACGAAACTTTACTCTGCCAACTCTTTCATCAGTATGGCGCAGATAAATGTCCACAAATTAGACATGGTTATAGTCCACATTATTATGAACTCTTAGCAGATCAGCAAAGAACTGCAAAACATATTCTTGAGATAGGAATTGGTACAGTACCTGTAATGAAAAGAATTGTAGGAGAAACCTATGTACCTGGAGCTAGCCTAAAAGGATGGCGTGACTTTTTTCCACAAGCACAAGTGTGGGGATTGGATAAAGCACGTACAGTTTTATTTGAAGAAGACCGGATAAAATGTTACTATGTTGACCAGAGTAAAGAACTTAGTCTAGGTGCAGCCATTCAGCGCATTCAGCATGAAGCCGGTGAACCTGTACAATTTGATCTAATCCTTGACGATGGCAGCCACATTAAGGAACACCAATGGTTAACGATACATACACTGCATAACCATGTTCGTCCAGGCGGTCTCTATATTATTGAAGACATTCATACTGATGCAATGGCAACATTTTGTGAATTAGAGATACCAGGATTGGTTCGTGAACATATCTATTGTGGAATGACTAAGTGGGATAACTTTGTTGCCTACAGAAAAATATCCTAACCTATGGATGATATCAATTATCTACAAATGGATGACATGGAGAAGTTACGCTATCGTGACCACATTCTCCGGTTATACTTACCATTTGTAAGCGCAGAAGCTCTTTATGCTATACTGGCAACCGATCGTGACAGTTACATAGAGTCACAAAAATACGAGATAGCGCAAGCTTATCAGGACTTAATTAATGATCTCAGATTACTTGACACGTTGGCTTAATGATAACTACAGTGCCATCGAGTTAATGGCAGCTAAGATCACTAGAGGTAGCCCAGAGGCTCCTGATCTTCTACATTACTCGCTGTTACATTTTCTGGAACATGGTAGAGCAGAAGAATTGGTTGCAGGTGGTCAGGCTATGAAATTTCTCTCTGGGATTATGTGGAGATCATTCCATAGTGGTACCAGCGCATATCATACCGAGTATCGTCAAAAGGGCAGGGTACATACCTCAGAACCACAACCTGAAGAAGTTGATGATCCTTATGACCTGGAACGCGATGAAACGGTAGCCGAGATTAAAGCCATTATCCGGACAATGCGTAAGAGTGGAGAAGTAGAGTTGTGGTTTCATGCAACCCTATTTGAAATGTGGTTAGAGAATCCTAACTACAGTAAGCTGGCTAAAAAGATAGGCATACCCCGAACAAGTATAAGTCATGCCGTCAGGATAACAAAAAAACATATCTTAACTGAATTAAAAAAGAAAGGAATAACATGGAATGGATAATCTACTTAGGAGCCGCAGGCGCCCTACTACAATATGTACCACAATGGGAATGGTTTCTCAACGCGGTAAAGCTAAACCGTAAGCCGTTTAACTGTCCGCTCTGCTTTACATGGTGGACCAGTTTAGCAGGTCTGAACCTATTTACACAAACACCAGTTTGGGAAACTATATTTATAGCTGCAGGTGCTTCTATCCTTGCTGAGTTACTATGGAGAAAACTAATGACAATATGACCACAAGAGAAGAAGCCATCAGCTGGTTAAAAGCAAATAGGTATATCTTAACAAGCTCAATTAAATTTACACCTGAGCAAATTAAGTACTTCTTTGCTTCATATAACCTAATCACTGGTGAAAGCAAACCAGTTGTAGGATGTGGACGATGTATCTTAAATATGAAACAGCGCCTACGAGCTGAATTTGAAAAAATAGAAAATGCAATGACAACTTACACAGTCTACCTAACGGCAAAAGGTACCTATACCTTTAAAGAAACCGGTAAACCAGTTGCCTACATTCGCGCTGCTAACGAGACAGCTGCAAAAGAGCAACTAGAGATAATGAAAAAACAAGCTAAGACCAATGTTCAGTAAAGGAGATCCACGTATTAATCGCGAAGGTAGACCTGCAGGTATACCTAATGAAGCCACAAAGAAAATGAAGCAGGCGTTTGCTCTACTTATAGAAGCCAACCTAGATAACATGACCACATGGTTGGAGCAGGTTGCTGCTGAGGATCCTAAGAGTGCAATGGACATGGTGATTAAGCTAAGTGAACGATTTGTACCTAAGCTCTCTCAACAACAACTTACAGACGCAGATGGTGGAGATCTCTTTAAAAACATCCAGTTTAAGTTTGGTGATGAACCTAAAGATGAGTAATGGCTTTTATTGGATTTACTCCACATACAAAACAGCGTGAAATAATTAATGGTATCCTGCAGGGTTCCACAAAATTCCACATTGTCTCTGTAGGTCGCCAGGTAGGTAAGTCCCTAATGGGAATGAACCTTGCTCTATGGTGGATGATTAATAAAGGTCCATGTAAAATCCTTTGGGTTAGTCCTGTCTATAGTCAAGCCAATAAGGTACATAAAGAACTGGTTGAAGCAATAGAAGCCAGTGGGCTCATTGCAAAAAACAACTACGCAGACAACTCTTTAAAACTCCGCAATGGATCCGAGATCCTATTCCGCTCAGCAGAACGATACGATAATATCCGTGGACTAACCTGTGACTATGGTATCCTAGATGAAGCTGCCTTTATCCGGAACGAAGCATGGAGCGAAGCCATAAGACCAGTCTTTGCAGTAAAAGGCAAGAAGGTGGTCTTTATCTCTACACCAAAGGGTAAGAACTACTTCCATGACCTGTTCCAACTGGGTCTCTCCCCAGATCACCCTAACTATCGCTCCTATAAAGGTTCTAGTTACGATACACCTTACATCGCACCAGAAGAGATCCAGGATGCTCAAAAAACACTACCACCTAATATATTTAAGCAAGAGTACTTAGCAGAATTTATTGATAGCGGTGGAGAAGTATTTAGTCGGGTAAAGGAATCCACTCTACACCATTGGCCACAACCTACTGGTCATATCTACTGTGGAATAGACCTGGGTCGTCAAGAAGACTGGACTGTTGCAACATTCATGGATGGCAACGGGCATGTAGTCGACATGTATAGAAACCGACAAGCTGACTGGAGTACCATGACCCGTGACATTATCGCCCTCTGCCAGAAGTGGCGAGCAACTGCGATGGTTGAAACCAACTCAATCGGAGATGTACTCTATGAGCAGATCCGTAACGGCTGGGACGATACTCATCCCTTTACCACAACTGGTAAGTCTAAGCCTGAGATCATTGAGGGACTGGTACTTGACTTTGCTGAGGACAGGATTAGGATCCCTTCAGAGTCCCTACAACCTGCTCTCCACCACGAGTTAAGTATATTTAGTTACGAGTACAATCCACGCACGAGACAGGTCCGCTACGGTGCCCCAGCTCCGCATCATGATGACTGTGTAATGTCAATGGCAATAGCAAATTACTGTAGGAAACAAAATCTGCAGCGAGGAGCCTATGCAATCATGGGTCACGCCCGTTAAGGATCATACACTGGCCACGGGATAAATATTTAATAGTATGGTAAAGCTACAACTGGATGGTAAAGACTACAGATTCCCTAAACGATTAGAGATCGGTTTATGGAGTCAGCTGGCTCAACTAGACCTGGGAGAACCACTTATGTGGCCCAGGGCTCTACATCTGGTAACAGGTGCACCGCTTGACCTACTCTGCCAGGCTCCACATAAAGCGCTGGAACTGGGTATGGGTTTTCTCTTACAACTAATGGGACAACGCAAGGTAGCGGAACACAGCCCTTTTGAGGAGTTAACTTTTGGTCAATGGGTGGATCTGGATATCTGGCTTATTTGGGGAGCAGACCGCCACTTAGCTGATCTGCTGGGTATCCTTAGTCCTGAGATCCTTTACGCCGATGAAGCGTTGTGGATCATAGAGAAGTACAGTAGGTGGAGACTTTCAGTTTACCGCTCTTACTCTGCGCTGTTTGGTCTTAATGATCCCGTGGACGATGAAGGTGGAGAAGCGGATAAGATGGGGATTGCACGTGGTTGGTATGCAGTAATGGTTAGGTTGGCCCAGGGAGATATCCTGCGTCTTGACCCAGTGGCCGAACAACCACTTAAGAAGGCTCTAAATATGTTGGCTTACCAAAAGCAGGTGGATGCGGAAGAAGCCGCAAGGCAACAGGAAATAACTAGAAAATATGACTTACAAAGAAATAGTAGATCTCTTAGGTAACATTGCCGATACTCACAAGCTGATTGCGGACTGGGGTTATGGTGACCTATCGGATATTAAGACGCGTTCAGATAACACTACTGGTGGTGCTGACTATCCCTATATGTTTATTAACCCAGGTGGTGGTGCACGAGATCAGTACACGCAGACCTGGACCTTTAACCTAATTATGATGGAGGTAGTAGGACTGGGGGACGACTTCCTTAAAACACAATCAGACTGCGCGGAGTACCTAGATGATGTACTTGCCCGTCTGCAACTCTTTTATGTTAGTCCCCAGGATCCGCAACCGGTGTTTACTGTTTCTTACCAACCATTTAAGGAGCGGTTCCAAGACGAGGTGGCAGGAATGACTGCGGTCTTACAGTTGGTAATCAAAAAGCCACTTAACGACTGCATTACACCGTTCTATAACCCAGTTGAACTAATAGAGGAGAATGCTTCTCTACCCATACCAAACGAACCACTTGTCTCAGAAGGTGGAGCAAATATAATTGAAGAATAATGAGCAACATTAAAATAAGCCAAATGCCAACCACTACTGGCGCAACAGGTCCTAATACATTTGTACCTGTAATTGTAGATGGAGTAAACTATAAAGTAGCTGCAGATGATCTAATAAGTCAAGGAGCCACCGGACCACAAGGCTTTATTGGTGGAACCGGCGCAACAGGACTAAAAGGTAGTACCGGCTTTACCGGTGGAACTGGTGCAACTGGCCATATAGGTGGTACAGGTGCAACAGGTACTAAAGGAAGTACAGGAGCCACTGGGTTAACCGGTGCCACAGGAAACGGTGGAGCAACAGGAGTTGGTGGTACAGGTGCAACTGGTCAAGGATTTGAATATGAAGGTAACTGGGATAATGCAACTACCTATCAACCTTATGATGTTGTAACATATGACGGCAGCGCATGGATAACTCCATCTGTTAGCTTAAATGAAGTTCCTGGTGTTTCAGGTAGTTGGTACATTTTTGTAAATGCTGGTCAACCAGGAGCCACAGGAGCTACAGGTAGTGGAGCTACTGGCGCAACAGGATCACAAGGTTTAACAGGTGCTACTGGCTTAAAAGGTGCTACAGGTTTTAACGGAGCTACAGGTAGTGGAAGTACAGGAGCAACAGGATCACAAGGTTTAACAGGTGCCACTGGGTTACAAGGTAACATAGGAGCAACTGGTACCCAAGGACAAAAAGGATCAACCGGTGCCACAGGAGCTACGGGTAGCCAAGGTTTTACCGGTGCTACAGGGATTGGTGCCACTGGCGCAACTGGACGTGGAGCCACAGGAGCAACCGGAGCTACAGGTAGCCAAGGACAAAGAGGATCAACCGGTGCCACAGGAGCTACGGGTAGCCAAGGTTTAACCGGAGCAACTGGGCAGGATGGTTTAGGTCTTCTTGCAAAACAATATAAGGTCTTAGGATCTTCATTTACTAATGTAGGTACATATACATGGCAGTACGATGTAACATTTGCTGCCCCTTTTGCCAATACTAATTATTCTATTGATGTTACAATAGGAGCACCCGGCGCAACAGGTAATTATCTTGCAGGTCAAATTACACCAGCTTCTGATGGAGGATATCTTAATGCAGCCTACATTAGTAATAAGACAACCTCAGGGTTTAGAGTTACTATAGCTGATCAAAGTTTTACTAGTTCTTTAGAGATATGGATTAGAGCAGTTGCCTCAGGTGAAGCTGGTGTGGTACCGCTTAACGGTGCAACAGGTGCTACAGGCCCTCTAGGATCAACAGGGGCTACGGGGAGTGGTTTAACAGGTGCAACTGGTCTAACGGGAGCAACAGGTCCTGCACCTACGCAGTTTACAGTTAACACCGTTGCACAAGCAGCAACAGTAACCTTTGATATGGCAACCGCTAGTGGTCAGTGGCATGACATTACCTTAAGTGCTGCAACTAACCTAACTTTTGCTTTCACTAATCGTGCAGCAGGTCGCTATATAAAAGTACATGTACGAAATACAAGTGGAACCACTAGAACAATAATTGCGCCTGGTACGCTGAGAAGTGGTACACCTGGTTTTGTTAGCTCAATCCTAACTGGTGACGAGGTTGTTTATACATTCCAATTCTGGGGTACAACTGATGCTCTAGGAGAGGTAACATCATATCTTGTAGCATAATGACCTTAGAAGAATTTAGCAGACAACTTGAGGGCATAGGCCAGCAGATCGAGGGTACACCTAACACCCTTGTTATGCTGGGTGAGCGAATCGTTAATAGCATGAAGCTGCGTGTTCCTGTTGATACAGGTGCTCTGCGTAATTCACTTAGGTATACAGTGGCTGGACCCACACTATCATTCTCAATGTTAGACTATGGCCAATACCAAAACTACGGAGTCCGTGGTGAGCAAGGTCCCTTTACCAATAGGGTACCATTTGGCGTGGAACCTCAGCCCTCTAACCCTCCCTACTACACATTTAAGAGCAGGCGATTTGGTCTCCGCCCACAACCATTTTATGACTATGACGAGCTGACTGAACAACTGCTTGAAGCTCTAGCAAATCAAATTACAGAATAAGAGATGGCAACAATATTACAAACACCAGGTGAATACAATTTAGGATATGGGATTAACCCAGTTACCCTCTCTGGGATTACAGGTGGTCAGGACAAGTATGTCTTACAGATCCGCAACCGCCTAGGTACTACAACATGGGCAGATGTACGCCAAACGCCTAATGCGCAAGGCCGTGCACTATTTGATATCCAGCAAATCCTACAAAACCTGCTTAACCTCTCTCCTGTTGGTATAGAGACATACACAGGTTGGGTTAACAGTACAAATGAACTTGACGAGTATAGGATTTACTATGGAACAGAAACCGCAGGTGTAGCCACAATTGATGGCTTTGTCTCTGGCTATAAGGTTCTAAGTGGTCGTAAGACCGAGGCAGATACTACATGGCAAGATCAACTACTTTACCGTTACACTATTAGTGAAAGTGGTGTATGTACAATTGTTGATACCCGCGGCCTACTGCTCTCCGATTGGCAGGCGATCCAAGGTAGTGGAAGTTTACCTGAAACCAAACCTGCTAGGATCAGTGGTAACGTACCTACCGTTGTACAAGACCTACGCCTAACTGATGCATACTCTGTTTCATTTATCCAGGAGCCAATGAAGAATGGTGTAGCCACTGCCAATAATATTATAGGTGCATGGGTTACAAGTTTTGATGCAGCTGGTGTACAATTAGACGATGCCTTTATCTATAACCTACAATCACTAGGCGGTGGACCTGATACCACAATAGGTCAAAACTCTGCTGTCATTGATCCCTACTGGGCACTAACACTTCCATGTGGTCCACTAGGATCTGAGATCGCAGCGCAGTTACCCAACCTGGCTAATGCTGCATACTACTGGGTTACTCTACATGTCTCTACTGACTCTACATGTGGCGTAAGTGGCCTGGTGTGGAATACCACAACTAGTCAGTGGCAAGTAGAGACGCAATTGTGGAATGCTGGAAGTGGACCTACAGGTGGTATTGCCGATGATCCTGTGTTTACTCCGCTCCTAGTGAGAATTACTCCTGGTGAGTGTAATGACTTTGAACCTATTCAGCTAAGTTGGATGAACTCATTTGGGTTCCGTGACTACTGGACATTTGCTAAACGCCATGATCGTGAGATAGGAATTCAGCGCAATGACTACTTACAAAGCTCTATTGACTATAACGGTGCAACAGTTAATCCCTTGGCTGGTGCACGTGGGTACAGGACTTTCTCTCAACAGCTAACGAATAAATATACTGTAAGAACAAATTGGTTATCCGATTATGAAGCAGCTTATCTTGAGAATCTTTTTATTAGCCCAGACGTTCGCGCAAACTTGGGTAACGGATTTGTTAGTGTTACTCTACTTAACACTAGTTATGTAGAGAAGACTGTTCGTAAGGATAAGATGTTCCAATATGAACTCCAATTTAAGACTGCATACAATCTAAAAAGTCAACGAGGATAATGGTTAATTTAAGAGTATATGATCAAAGCGGTACACCCTACTATGTTGATCTCTATGATACCGAACCGGTAAAACTAAACTTTAGTATTGAGGATATTACAAGTACAGATGCAAAGAGTACATTCTCTCGTGTCTTTCGTGTACCCTCTACTACTAGGAATAACGAATTCTTTGCCAATGCTTTTCTTATTGAAGGTATTGACTATGATGTAACGGTTAAGGTACCTGCAGAGATTGAGGTAGGCGGTGCGTTTTTCCGTGCTGGTCATATCCGCTTACAAAACATTTATGTTAATGGGGAGCAGGACAGGATTGATTATGAACTCCTGTTCCTAGGAGAGACCCGTGATTTCTCATCCCTAATTGGTGAAAAGACCCTCTGTCAACTAGACGGTAGCGGTTACTCTCATATCCTTAATTACACTAGTATTGTCCAGAGTTGGCAGGCATTTCCACAAGGACCCAGTGGAATAGGTGGCTTATTTGCTGGTGATATACTTTATCCCTTAGTGGATCATGGTAATACCTACAATGGTAGTGGAGTTGCACAGGAGAGTCAAATGCGTACTATAGGTACAAACCGCTTTACACAAAATAGCCATCCGCTAACACCTGAGCGATTTAAGCCAATGATTCGTGCTAAGGCTGTTATTGATATGATCTTTGCGCAGACACCCTATACATATAGTAGCTCATTTTTCTCTAGTCTATTCTTTAAGAAAATGTACGTATCGGCTTGGGGCAACGATAGTAGCATTTATGCACAAACGGATCAAACAGCAAATCTTTGCCAAGTTACTTTTCCTGGGGTCTATGGTTACACAGGTACGCAGTTTATGCAGGTACCTGTCTATAACGAAGTGTATGATCCCAATAATAACTTTAATCCTTCTCCGTTTCCTGCACCAGCATTTGCTTATGAAGCTCCTATAGCTGGTACATATGCCTTTACTGCAACTGGACTGGTAAATGCAGTGGCCAATCCTTTTACAGGACCAGCCTTTGGTTGTGTAAGTATTTATGTTAACGGTGCCTTAGTACAACAAGGTGTTTGTGTTACTAACGGAGTAGGTACTGCACTGTACACAGCAATTCTTGCCCCTGGTGATTATGTACAAATGTACGTACAGTGGAGTGCAAACACGGCTTTTGGTAGCTCTATTACTGATGCAAGTTTTACATGTAATGGTGCACCTGGACAAATAGATCCTTCATTCCTACTTGACTGCGAATATAAGCAGTTAGACTTTCTCCGTGATCTACTTAAACTCTTCCGCTGTGTAATGGCTCCTGATAAAGACAATCCAAATAACTTTATCATTGAACCTTGGATTAGTTATATAGCCAGTGGTCAGGTATATGATTGGAGTTCTAAGGTTGACAGAACCAAAGACTTTCAAATTGAACCACTTTTCTTTACTCAAACCGATGAGATTGTGTTTAAGTTTAGCGAAGACGAAGACTGGCTTAACAAGTACAACCAGGATGCCTATAAGCAGGTGTATGGTGAGTTAATCTTTGATAGCGGTAATGAACTGCTTGCTGATAGCCGCGAGGTAACAGTAGGCTTTGCTCCTACTCCTACAATTCAAGTAGAGGGAGAAGCTAATACAAGTTCATGGATCATTCCGCAACCACATACCCACGATACTGAAGGTGGCCAAACTGTACACTTACCTATTAAGCCAGTTACACGAATTCTTTTCTATAATGGACTGCAGCCAGTACCAGGACATACCTGGTATATGACCGATGGTGTAACTACATTTCCACAGTTAAACTATCCACAGGTAAGTTACCAAGAAGGTGGTACTCCAGGTGGTCCGCTTACCAATGGTCTTAACATTAACTGGGACAGGTGGTTTGCCTATTATGGTACCGCTGTAGCAGGTTATAATGGATTGGCAGGACAGAGCCTATTTGAGCGGTATTGGAGTAATTACATAGGCTCACTCTACAATAAATTTGCACGTCGTGTAACATGTCATATAGTTCTTAACTCAGTTGATCTACAGGAATTCTCCTTTGATGATGTTATCTTTATAGACGGTGTTTACTATATACCTGAAAAGATTATAGATGCACCTATAGGTAGTAAGGAGCCAGTTAAGGTACAACTAATTAAACTTCTTGACTATGTACCAGCTCCTGTAGGACCGCCACCTGCAAGTTATAGCTATTATGAAATAGCTCAAACCAATTGCATAACCGTTTCCCTTCCGCCTGTGGTTATGCAGAGTAGTGTACCTCTTCAGGCTGGTGACTACATTCGTGTACAAGGTAAGAATGATTGTTGGGTTGTGTTAGGACCTAGTGCAAGTACAATTTGGACCGAGGTCTTTCAACAAGAATACCTAGATTGTCCTACCTGTACTGGTGGTGCACCCTCTGACTACATTTACTTTGTAGAGCAGTACACCGATACATGTCCCATTACACAGGCTCCACAAATAACCGTAAGTACTACCGCACCGCTTAATATAGGTGATACTGTAGGACTTACCGCATTACCTGGATGTTGGCGTATTATGGGTACTAGTTTTCAGGTTCCTACTGATACCATTGCAACCGTTTATATCAATTGTGCAGGTTGTGTAGGTGGTGGACCAGTTAACTATTACTATACAGTTGAGAATTGTGCTGCTCCTGGTAACTTTGAAATAGTACAGAGCGCCTCTCCGCTAGTACCAGGCCAAGCAATTACCCTTGTAACCATTCCAGGTTGCTGGGAAGTCATCAATCCTGTAGGTGGAAGTCCTACTGTGATCGCTGCCAATGTATATGATAACTGTATGGATTGCTCTGACATAAATCCTGTGGAACTCTATTATGACCTACAGCAATGCCTACCTCCTTATGCTACAACAGTGGGCGAATATCCCTTTACCTTAACACCAGGTATGGTAGTACGCCTTGATGCACTAGACGGTTGCTGGGAAGTGATTGCTCAAACGGTTACACCTCCGCTAGTAAACATTATACTTACCTACCCAGATTGTCAGGTTTGTGAAAGTAATCCACCGATCCAGGAATTACCTGTACAGTAACTGACACCGGGTCACCAAAATATATTTTAGATAGTAATGGCTGAGAATAAAGTAGTAAAGATAACATTTGAAGTAGACGGAATACAACAAAGTGTAGGATCCGTTGAAGAACTGCAGGCTGCCCTTAAAGGTGTTGATAAGCAGGCAACGCAGACTGCATCAAAAGTGGAAGGCGTTGCTAAAGCTGCAGATGATATGGGTCAGGCTGCTGTTAGTGCTGGTGAAGCAGGTCAAGGTGCTATTGATGTCCTAGATGAAGCCACTGGTGGCCTAGCAAATCAATTTGTACAGGTTGGTAAAGGTATTACCGATATGGGTAAGTACTTCATACAGAGCTTTAAAGCCGGTGTACAAGGTGCAAGTGCCATGGGTAAAGCCCTGATTGCAACCGGTATTGGTGCAGTCATTGTAGGTGTAGGTTTACTTGTAGCCTATTGGGAAGACATTGTAGGACTGGTAAGTGGAGTAAGCTCTAGTCAAAAGAAACTTCTTGCTGATACTGAAGCCACTGTTGCTGCAAACCAGGCCAATCTTGATGCTACACTTGGTAGTGAAGAAAGCCTTAAGGTACAAGGGATGAGCGAAACGGAAATCCGTGACCTTAAGATCCAACAAACAAATGAAGTTATTGCTGCTACTGAGGCGCAACTTGAGCAACAAAAAGCAGTAGCCAAAGCACAAGAAGCTGCTGCCAAACGTAACCAGGAAATTACAACAGGTATACTTGCATTCTTAAGTTCACCTATCCTAATCCTACTTAAAGCGGTTGATGCCTTAACACTAGGCCTAGAAAAAGTTGGCGTAATTGAAAAGGCAACTGACTTGGCAGGTGGATTTATGGATGGCCTTGAGTCAGCCGCTAGTCTTATCTTTGATCCAGAATCTACAAAAGAAGAAGGTGATAAGACAGTAGCAGAGACTGAGAAGCAGTTACGTGCACTTAAAAACCAACGTGACGGTTATATTAACCAGGGTAAAGCAGAGGCGCAAAAGGCCCGCGATGACGCTGCAGCCAAGGCTAAAGAAGCTGCAGCTGAAGCCGCCGCTTTACAAGCAGAACTAAATGCAACCCTAGAAGACCTACGTGCAGAAAACATTGTTGATGCCGAGGCAGAAGCTCTTGCACTATTAGAGATTGAGCGTAAACGCGCAAGAAAAGAACTTGAGGATAAAAAGGCTAGTGCCGAACTCCTTGCTGAGTTTGACCTACGTTACGAACAAAAGAAGCAGGAAACCCTAGACCAATTTGCAAAGGAACGCGAAGAAAAGGCTAAAGAGGAAGCACAGAAGCTCCTAGATAACCGTAAGATCATTGATGATGCTATACAACAGGCAAGACTGGAGAGTATTGATGATACATTCCTACGTGCACAAGAAGAACTAGAGATACAGCGCCAACTGGCCGAAGATGAACTCAAACTGGCTGGTGCAACCGCAGAAGAGATTGCAAA
>Ga0315900_10003058_pt1 | contig 24813 bp, 29 predicted proteins | sample LakEriMetagenome_FD_203521 | JGI IMG/M metagenome (GOLD analysis project Ga0315900, IMG submission 203521) | Freshwater fungal communities from buoy surface, Lake Erie, Ohio, United States - Buoy 12 MA114 | ecosystem: Environmental > Aquatic > Freshwater > Lake > Lake biofilm | place: USA: Lake...
CAGCCGATAGACTAAAAACTCTAAACATGGCCTAATTGTTTTTTTCGATCACCACAATAAAAAAATATCATATAGGTAATAAGTGATTTTTGTGTTGCTTTGCACTAAGTAATAATGTATAGTTTAATACTATCAACATTAATTATTTGAAAGGAAAAATAAATGAGTGTTACAATTAAGAATTTGGAGGCTGCTTTTGCTGGAGAATCGCAGGCTCATGTGAAGTACAAGTATTTTGCCAAACTTGCTCGAGAACAAGGATATGAAGAAGTTGCAAAACATTTTGAATATACTGCCGAACAAGAGGTGAAACACGCATGGGGACATTTAGAACTCCTTGTTGGTACACTAGACGTAAATGATTGCCTTCAAAAAGCCATTGATGGTGAAACATATGAATACACCGAAATGTATCCAAAAATGTTAGAAGAAGCAATTGCAGAAGGCAATGAACAAGCAGCAAAAGAGGCACAAGATCAAATTAATGAATCAGTAGAACACGCTGAAAAATTTAAGAAAGTCTTAGCACTTGCCGCAAAGAGATTCAAAGCACTACAAGGTGCCGAAAAAGTTCATGCTTCCAAATATCAACAAATGAAACAGGAGATTGCATAATGAGATACTATCGTTGCGTGGTCTGTGGCCACATATTAACAGAAGAAGATTATGCTATGTTACCAGATTCAGTTGGCTGTCCTGAGTGTGGTGTTTCAAAACAAGATTATGAATTGGTTGTTGAAGAATAACTGACCATAGCGTAGCGGATAACGCAGGTGCCTTCTAAGCATCTATACGGGGGTTCGATTCCTCCTGGTCAGGCCAAGTTTACCAGAAGTAGTATTGATTTTTTGTGAGAGTGTATATATAATATTATAAATGCGGTCTGTAATAGTACGAATTGAGTTCCCACTTAGTTTAGCCGAGCATAGCGGCCGACCGCTCCAAATTTCGAAATTTTTCAATCCGGCTCCGAAAAAAAATCCAAGAATCCGGAGATTGAAAAAAATGATTTTAGATTTTATACTTAGTGATGTCGTATAGACTAAAGTACCCAATTAAAAACATATGGGTCCAAAAGTCCATAAGAATTTCGATTGGATGTTTCATTTTAGTTTAACTAAAACCTCTAATAAGAATAGTAATGAAATACACAGTAATGTTATTAGTGCTACCTTCGGAGCCAGTCTCATAAAAAAATCACCTATTTCTTGTTTCAGCTTTTCTCTCTGCTTCTCTTTTAACTTGGGCGGAATGGTAATCAAGATATATCAATGTTAACATAGATACAACTGTAACAATTGCAATCATTGGTTGGTTACTTTTTTTAGGCGGTTTCATATTTTGTATAACTTGAAAAAATATGTTATGAGAGCCGCTACTGTAACACACCACCACATCAAATCTTGCACTTTGTGACGATCAGCATCTATAAGAGCTTTTTCTTCATCATGCTCTTTTTTTTGTTTCTCTTTAATTTGTTCTACTTCATTCCAAGCGTTATTACCATATTTATCAGTAACGGATTTCTTTAATTTGGCTAACTCTGATTCTCTTTCTTTTTGTTTTTCGTATTCCTTTACGGCACGAAATTCAGCAAATTCGGCCCACTTTAGAGCCTTCTCTTTATCTTCTAATCTTTTTTTATGTTGTGCTTGGATAAGGCGTTCATTTTCAGCCTGCTCATCGGTGATTACACTACCAAATTCTTTACCTAATTGTTTGGCTTCTTTGATCGAGCCAAGAGCTGCCTTACCAGCAGATAAATCTAATTTTGACATTTTAGTATCCTAATCAAACTATGCAAAACGAATCACGCACAAATTCAATCAAGTCACTTTTTCTTTTTGAATATATTGAATAAATCCAAGTTTTTAATTTCTTGGAGTTCTAACAATACATATATGGAGATGGCCAATGAAAGTATTGCTATGCCATATGCGATGTAATCCATGTTAATCGAAATATACCTTTCTTTTTATTGACAATCTAATCAGAAACTAGTATACTTCCTATTCAACTCACTCTATTATTTATATAAAAAAAGAGGTATTAATATGAAAATTTTAGCAGCCAAACTTATTACCGGTGAAGATATTCTAGGTGAACTGGAAGGTGAATCTGAAACAGAAATAGTTTTTATCAATCCAGTATCCATTGCGGTTGTTCGTGGTAAAGATGGAACACCAAATGTTGGATTCGCACCATTTCCAATTCACGCTCAACAAAAGACCGGTTCATCTATTGCCATTCGTAAGAAACATATTGTATATTCTTATGAACCAGCAGAAGATTTTAAACAAAACTATGATCAAATTTTCGGTACAGGAATTGTTGTGCCAGGACAAAAACAAATTATTACAGGATGAAATCATTCTATACTAATGTTCAAACCTTTGGCAGTAACATACTATACAGAGGTATACAGAACGGAAAAAGGGTGAAGCAGAGAATTGAATATTCTCCTTCACTCTATATTCCATCCAAACGCATCACAAACTTTACATCATTAGATGGTGATTATCTAGATCAAAAAATCTTTGGCACAATGAAAGAAGCCAGAGATTACATTAAACAGTTTGATGGTGTTTCAAATGGTCCTAAAATTTACGGACAAACTCGTTTTGAATATGCCTTTATTGCTGATCAACACAAAGGCATGATTGACTATGATTTCGATAAATTAGAAATTGCAATTATCGATATTGAGGTCGGATCTGAGAATGGTTTTCCTGATCCCTACGAAGCAAACGAACCGATCACAGCAATTGCTATTCACTATATCGATGGACACAAATATGTTTATGGTTGCGGTTCATATGAGAATAATGATCCTGAGAATGTTACATATCATAAATGCAAAGATGAGTGGTCTTTGTGTAAACACTTTCTTAAAATGTGGTCAGAAAAAACACCAGATATCATAACTGGTTGGAATACAAAATTCTTTGATATACCATACTTGATCAATCGATTCAAAAAGATTCTAGGTGATGATGATTGCAAAAAGTTATCACCTTGGAACAGAATCAATGAAAGAACTACTGTAATTAATGGCAGACAATTGATTGCATACGAATTGGTTGGTCTTGCTTCACTTGACTATATTGAATTGTACAAATGGTATGCGCCAGGCGGCAAGTCACAAGAGTCCTATAAACTTGATAATATTGCTAATGTAGAATTAGGTGAAAAGAAAATATCATATGATGAGTATGATAACTTGCACCAATTGTACAAACTCAACTATCAAAAATTTATCGAATATAACATCAAAGACGTTGACCTTATTCTGAAGTTAGAAGATAAGTTAAAGTTGTTGGAGTTGGCAGTAACTCTTGCATATGACACCAAAACAAATTATGAGGATGTATTTGCACAAACTCGTATGTGGGATTCTCTAACATATTCTTATTTGTTGGAGAAAAATATTATTGTTCCACCAAGAATCATTAAAGATAAAGATTCTGCATTTGAAGGTGCATATGTCAAAGAACCACAAACAGGATTGCACAAGTGGGTTGCTAGCTTTGACCTAAATTCACTTTACCCCCACCTTATGATGCAGTATTCCATAAGTCCTGAAAATCTTGTAGAAAGAAGTTATATATCTGAAAGAAAACGCAAATTACTTGAAGAATTGAGACTTAGAAATACTAAATAAGTAGATGTGGTTACTTATTTGGAGAATCTATGAAATACAATATCACGAAGGATAAACTATATGAGTTGTTTATTACCAAAAATATGAGGCGTAGTGAAGTTGCTGAATATTTTGGTTGTTCGGATGCCAATATCAAAAAACACCTACAAAAATTTGATATAAAGAAACCTTTTGTTTTAGAATGTCAAAATAAAGAACGCAAAGCCAAAGTAGAATGTTTGCATTGTGCTAAAGAATATGAAACACAGAAGTTTAGAACTGAAAGTGAAAAGTATGATTCCAAATATTGTAGTTATTCATGTGCTCAAAGAAGTCGTTATCTAGGTGAAGAACATAAACGAAGAATTAGAAATGAAATTGCGGCAAGACGCAGAGCAAGAATACGGAATCAAACTCCCGAATTAACTAATGAAGAAAAAATAAAAATTCAAGAATTTTATTTAATTTGTCCTAAGGGGCACGAAGTAGACCATATTCAACCAATTGCAAAAGGTGGTTTACATCATCCTGATAATTTGCAAATATTGACTGTAACGGAAAATAGAAAGAAGTGGTGTAAATAATGTTTCGTAATGTAAAAGAATTAACAACTGAAGAAATTCAAAAAGAACTTCAGTCTATTGTATTGTTTGAACAACAAATCGATAAAGTCAATGTTAATAGTTTATTGGACAAAACAGTTGATACATCTTTTCTTGGACCTATGCATTGTACTCTCACACCCAACGGTCAGCTCTTCAGGACTGACTTCCAAGGTTTCCTGCCTAAGATGATGGAAGAAATGTATCAAGACCGTAAAAAGTTTAAAAAGTTTATGTTGTCTGCACAACAAGAATATCAAAACGAAACAGATACAGAAAAGAAAAAAGAACTAGAAAAGAAAATTGCTAAGTATAACAATATTCAATTAGCTAAAAAAGTTTCATTGAACTCCGCTTACGGTGCTCTTGGCTCACAATATTTTAGATTCTATGATTTGCGTATGGCACTTGCAGTCACATTGGCTGGACAATTATCGATTCGTTGGATTGAAAATAAGTTAAATGAATATCTCAATAAACTACTAAAAACGGAAGAAGATTATGTCATTGCGTCCGATACTGATTCGATTTATCTCAATCTTGCATCACTGGTGGATACTGTCTTTCAGTCTGGAAGCGAAGATCATGCGAAAATCATCTCCTTCATGGACAAGGTCTGTGAAGATAAAATTCAGCCGTACATTGACAAGAGTTATCAGGAACTTGCTGATTATATCCATGCGTATCAACAGAAAATGGAAATGAAGCGAGAAGCACTTGCAAGTAGAGGTTTGTGGACTGCCAAGAAACGATATGTGTTGAATGTATATAATAATGAAGGTGTGCAATACAAAGAACCAAAGATGAAAGTTATGGGTTTGGAAATGGTAAAATCTTCCACACCAGCCATCATTCGTGAGAGAATGAAAGAAACGATTAAACTAATTATAACGGGCACCGAAACTGAGTTGCACAACTATATTGAAGATTTCAGAAAACACTTTAATGGTTTGCCGGCAGAAGAAGTATCTTTTCCAAGAGGATGTAATGGTCTAAGTAATTACTCGGATCCACTTACACTATATAAGAAAGGAACACCCATTCATGTTAAGGGTGCGATACTCTACAATCACTATCTAAAAGAAAAGAAACTAACGAAGAAATATCCGTTTGTTCAAGATGGTGATAAATTGAAATTCACATATCTAAAAATGCCAAATCCATTTAAAGATACTGTGATTTCTTATCCTTCAAGATTGCCTCCTGAATTTGGTTTACAGGAATTCATTGATTATGAATTGCAATTTGAAAAAACATTCTTAGAACCAATTAAAACAATTTTGGACCTTGTCGGTTGGACAGTAGAGAAAACTAATTCTTTAGAGGACTTTTTCTCATGATTCTTTTAACATTTGCAACCGCAATTGCTCTTTCTGTAATTGCTGCATACTATTCAATTATTGGTCTAGCTGCCATCTTTACAGGTGCATTTTGGCCTATTGTTATTATGGGATCGGTGTTAGAAGCTAGTAAACTAGTTACTGCATCTTGGTTGTATAGAAATTGGATCATATGTCCAAGACTTCTTAAAGCATACCTGACATCTGCTGTGGTCATTCTTATGATAATCACCAGCATGGGTATTTTTGGTTTCTTATCTAAAGCACACATTGATTCTACTTTAACGGCAGGTGCAAATTCTGTTGAAATAAGGACACTCAATCAACAAGAGAAAATTGTAAAAGAGAGATTAGAATATCTATTGAAACGTGCCGGTGATCCCGAAACTGCATCAGCAAGAATAGATAGACAGATTCAGGATTCACAAAAAGAATTGGCTGAAATCAATAGAAGAAGATTGCCATTATTACAAGAAGAAACTAAATTACTTGCCGAAGTTGGTCCAATAAAATATATTGGTGATTTGGTATATGGTACAGATGATGCCAATGCCATAGATAAGGCAGTTCGTTTGGTAATCATGTTAATTATGGTTGTATTTGACCCGCTGGCTGTGTTATTATTAATTGCTGCGAATATGTCAATGAATCAATCGAAACCGATTAAAGAAAAAACCATACCAGAAAAAAATGATATTGAAATACCAGTTTTTGTACCAGAACCAAAAAAAGAAAATATAGTTGAGATTGAGAAAAACAATTTAGCCGATATAGAGATTGATCCTGTTTCTGGTATCACAATACCACCAATAGGTAAACAAGATGATATGCCAATGGAAAGACCAGGTGATTACATTGCACCACAAGAAGTGAAAACAACACACATTTCTCCTGGTGTATATACAGAAGAACCTGTTAAGAAGTTAGAACCTAAGTATGATTATGATGCTGAATATGCATTTAAAGAAAAACGAAACCGAAAAGATGGATTTGATTGAAAGGTAAATTATGGGAATACTTGATAAAATTAAAAAGAATAGTAGCATCAAAGAATCTGCTATTCTATCGAAATCAAAATTCTTTACTGAGAAAGATATGATTCCCACTTCTGTGCCAATTGTTAATGTGGCACTTAGTGGTAAATTGGATGGTGGTTTAACACCAGGTCTTACAATGTGGGCAGGTCCATCAAAACATTTCAAGACCGCATTTTCGTTATTGATGGCGAAATCTTATTTGGAGAAATATAATGATGCAGCGCTTTTATTCTATGATTCAGAGTTTGGTACTCCTCAATCCTACTTTGACAGCTTTGGTATTGATACTGATCGTGTTCTGCACACTCCTATTACCGATATAGAACAATTAAAGTTTGACATAATGAATCAATTGTCAAACCTAGAACGTGGTGATCGTTTGATTATTGTTGTTGATTCTATCGGTAATTTGGCATCAAAGAAAGAAGTTGAAGATGCACTTGAACAAAAATCTGTTGCAGATATGTCAAGAGCAAAACAAGTTAAAAGTTTGTTTAGAATGGTCACACCACACCTATCATTGAAAGATATTCCAATGATTGTAGTCAATCATACCTACAAAGAAATTGGAATGTTCCCTAAAGATATTGTTGGTGGTGGCACCGGTTCTTATTATTCAGCCGATAATATTTTTATTATTGGTCGACAACAAGAAAAGGAAGGAACAGAAATTGTCGGTTACAACTTTATTATCAATGTTGAAAAATCTCGTTATGTTAAAGAAAAATCAAAGATTCCTGTTACTGTATCTTTTGATGGTGGCATTAGCCGTTGGTCTGGTCTACTTGATATTGCACTCGAATCTGGTCACGTTATTAAACCATCCAACGGTTGGTACAGTAAGGTTGATGTAAAGACTGGTGAAATCGAAGATAAAAAATATAGAATCAAAGATGTTGACAGCAAAGACTTTTGGATGTCAATATTGAAAGATAAAAAGTTTCGTGAATTTGTTGAAAACAAATATCGTGTTGCTGCAACAGATATTATCAAAGATGAAGATGTACAAGAAACCTTTGAAGTTGAAACAATAAATGGATCAGATGATGAGTGATGATTATTCAAAATTAAGACATTCAAAAAGAAGATTAAAGACACAAACACACGCAAAGAAACAATCTAAAATTGCCAAAGCATATGGTGTAATTGTAGACAGTATACATCGATTCGCCAAAAAACATTGGGCTGATTGTGGAAATTCCGATTGTTCTTTGTGTGGAAATCCAAGAAAAATTTGGGGTGAAAAGACAATACAGGAGAAAAGAAATGAGCAGCGAGACAGAACTGAACGTTAGTGATTATGCAAATGCAATGGTATTAGGAATAGATTATCAATTTCATGTACCAGAAAATGATGCACAAGCGGTTCATATTGAATTTTTAAAGGGTAAGTATACTGGTACCACAATCAAATATGGCAAAATAAAATTTGAAGAAAAAGAAGATGCCGGCCATTTACAATTTGCTTTCGATGTGATAAAATCAGAGAACACAAAGCCAAAAAAATTACAAAAAGATCCAGAATTTATTCAATATGCGGGTGATTTTTTAGTACATTTGGTAGCATTGAAAGCAGAGGAAAATATTAATGAAACTGGAACAGACGATATTAAAGACCCTAATCTATAATGAGGACTATCTCAGAAAAGTATTACCATTTTTAAAGAGAGAATATTTTTCTACAAATGTTGAGAAGTTAGTTTACAATGAAATTACATCATTCACGCAAACTTATAATAAAGCGCCAACAATTGAAGCACTTAGTATTACCATCAAAGAAAAGACTAATATTACAGATGATGAATTACAGAAGTGCGAAACTTATCTCCAAGAAATTGGATCTAATAAAGAAACAAGTTCCGAAATTCAATGGCTTGTTGATAAAACCGAAAAGTTCTGTCAAGAGAAAGCAATATACAACGCAGTACTTGGGTCGATTTCTATTCTTGACGGGAAAGACAAACAACACGACAAAGGTCAGATTCCCAAGATATTATCGGACGCTCTATCTGTAAGTTTCGATAACTCTGTTGGCCATGACTATTTGGAGAACTCTGATGAACGATTTGAATTCTATCACAGAAAAGAAGAAAGAATACCCTTTGACTTGGACTATTTTAACAAGATTACAAAAGGTGGCCTTCCAAATAAAACTCTTAATATCGCCCTTGCTGGCACTGGTGTTGGCAAGTCTCTTTTTATGTGCCATGTTGCCGCTGGCTGTATGGTTCAAGGTAAAAATGTTCTTTACCTCACGTTAGAAATGTCCGAAGAAAAGATTGCAGAACGTATTGATGCAAATCTTTTGAATGTTGATATTGGTGATCTTCAAGAATTGCCGAAAGATATATACGATAAGAAGGTCAATCGTGTCCGTGATAAAACAACGGGCAAATTAATTATCAAAGAATATCCAACCGCATCAGCTTCAGTAATTCACTTTAGAACTTTATTAAATGAACTTAATCTTAAGCGTTCTTTTGTTCCCGATATTATTTTTGTTGATTATCTTAACATTTGCTGTTCTGCTAGGATTAAACCTGGCGCTTCTATTAACTCGTACACCTACGTCAAAGCAATTGCTGAAGAGCTACGGGGACTGGCTGTGGAATTCAATGTACCTATTGTTAGTGCGACCCAAACCACTAGAAGCGGGTATACATCAAGTGATCCGGGACTGGAAGATACTTCAGAGTCGTTTGGCTTACCTGCGACAGCAGACTTAATGTTTGCTTTGATTTCATCAGAAGATTTAGACCAACTTGGTCAAATCATGGTGAAACAATTGAAGAATCGATATAATGATCCAACTTTTCACAAGAGATTCACAGTTGGAATTGATAGAGCCAAAATGAAGTTATATGATATTGAACAATCAGCACAAAGTAATATTGTAGATTCTGGTCACAAAGGTAACGACAAACCATTGAACACTTTTGGTAATGCTGAAAAGAAAAGCTTTGAGGGATTCAAAGTATGAAATTAAGTGTTGATGATGCTTTGCATTGTGCAAAGGTCTTTGAGGATTATTTTGGTAACTTTGGTCGCATTGATGAATATATGCGTGATCAAAAGTTAAATGCATTATCAGAAATTCCCACATCATTATTTCCACCAGAAGATGATCTATTCTCAGACTTCTCCATGGCACCAGCAGACATGGATTTTATTATTGAGGAAACACCAAATGAAACATGGGAAACACTTTTGTCAATTACCAGTTCCCATGTGAACATTCAACCAGTAGGTAAACAGATCAGAGTTGGTATCAAAGAGAAGAACACCGGAAAGTATGTGGGGTTCATTCGATTGGGTTCACCAGTCATCAACTGTAAGCCTCGTAATGATCTTCTTGGACAAGTTTTTACGCAGAATCCTGACTGGTCCAAACGATTCAATCAATCTGCAATTATGGGTTTCGTTATTGTACCATCACAACCATTTGGGTATAATTATCTTGGTGGCAAGTTATTGGCTGCCATTTGTTGTTCTCATCAAATTAGAGACCTTTTGAATAAAAAATACGATATGGAAACTTGTCTCTTTGAAACAACTAGTTTGTATGGTAGTACCAAACAAGTTTCACAATATGATGGCATGAAGCCTTTAATTCGATACCAAGGGTTGACAGATTCAGACTTTTTGCCTATGATGCACGGTAAACCCTATGAAGATTTAAAAAACTTTGTTGAAGATAAAGTTGGTAAAATTGTTGATGACAACATTTCAAGTAGAAAACTGAAGATCAGTATGAAAATAATATCATTAACCAAATCTGCGTTAAAAGATAGTCCTGAACTAGAAAAATTCGAACAGATAATTAGTAACGCAAAGAACTTGACCGAACAAAAGAGATACTATTATTCCAACTATGGTTTTAAGAACTTCATTGACTATGTGAACTGCAAAACAGACAAGTTGATACCAGATGAAAACTATGATAAGTTTGAGTTGTCAAATATCATAGACTGGTGGAAGAAGAAAGCAACAAATCGTTATGAGAATCTACAGTCTGATGGTCGTCTAAGAAAAGAACTTGAAATCTGGACCTCTGGAAAAGACATACAAATAATCAGATAAATATTTTTATTTAACTTAAAATGGCCGATACCACCTCACTAGCTGAATCATCACAAGCCTTCTTTTGTGCGATTGCAGATTATTTGCAAATCAAAGGAAAAAGTCTAGGTGAATTCTTAGATCCTAAAAATAAAGAATTGGATGATTTTTCTAAATTCGATAGAAAATGGAAAAGTGTTTTCAAGGCAAAGAATGATTCATTGCAGTCTATCTATGATAAATTTACTGAAGCTTCAACTGGTGCTCAGAAGATACCTTATGGTGATATAGAAGGCTTCTTAATGACAGAAAAAACATGGTATATTTCTTCAGCATTGATTGGTAAAAAATTAGTAGAGGACATAACAACTATCTCCTCAGGATTTGCAAAGAAACCTAATGTTAGTGATGTTTGGTACTACCGTGGTGATAAGGTGGTTATGAAAAACATTGAAGCACTTTTTAAGATAGCGAATAAAAACAAACCAGCTCCAGCTTTTGGTGATGTAAACAAATGGTCACCAGCTGACATATATTTTGCTACAGACAAAGCAACAAAACGAATAAAAGAAAATGTAGATTTATATGTAACTGGTCGTGGTAAAAGCTATGGTTTTGATATTATGAATAACATGATTAGTGAACTTATAACATCAGGTGATCTATTACCAATATCATTAAAGAAACAAACAAATACTGTAACAATCAAAAAGGTGAACTTTGATAAAGTAGAAGAACAAACAGCCATATTAAAATATCAATATCATGGATTAAAACAACCATGGAAAAAATATACTTTAAAACAACCACAAACTAGAGACTTACAAATAAAATTTTCAAAATCTGATCGTGAAATGATTAAGATTAGGCATGATGCATCTAGGGCAACCATGAAAGCCGAATTAGAAAGTAGAGACATGGAAGCAAGAGGTGGTTCTATTGGTTCATGGAATATATTTTGTGATATTGTTTCATATATCGATAAACAATTAGCAACAAAACTTTTTAATGATTATAAAAAAGTCAATGAAAAATATAAAGTTCAAGCCGAAAAATTACGAAAAGAATGGGAAGAAAAAGATAAAAGATTGAAAAAACCAGAAGCTAAAAAAATGGCTAGAGCAGAATTTGATGAAGAGCGTGGTGCTTTGAGTGCTATGTTGGTTACAAATGAAGTTTTTCCTACACTCATAGAATGGTTGGAAAAAAATAAAAGAAACATTTCAAATGCACAAGATTATGTTTCACCATCAGATAGATTGATACAGGAATTATTTAAATACATAACATCTAGAACAGAAGATTCTGGTAAATTTATTATTGCAAAATAGGAATAATTATGGCACTCATAGATTTTGATAAGTTAGCGAAACAGTATGAAATGGATGATGATTTCGGATTTTCTGCCGTCAGCGAAGAAGAATATAATAAAGTTATTTCAGAAAAAGCTGACACGGTAGAAGAATTCAGAGAGAGATTGGAACAAGTTGAAAAGATCATTATCCCATTTTTAACTAAACTACATACTACAGGCGACAAAGAATATATCTATTGGCCAAACCGTAAACCAGTTATTGAAAAACAAATAGAAAGAATATTGAAACTTACTAGGACTTGATTATGTCTGCTACTGTGATTATACCAACTACTGGTTCTCCAGAGTTGAAATGTGCCATTGAATCCGTATTAAATCAAACATACCTCACCACTTGTTATGTTGTTGCTGATGGACCAAAATTCTATCAAGCAACGGATGAAATCGTAAAACAATACTCAAAAGAAAATATCAAATTGTGTAATATTCCGATAAATGTCGGTGCCAATGGTTTTTATGGCCATCGTGTTTATGCGGCTTTTACTCATCTTATAGATACTGATTATGTTATGTATCTAGATCAAGATAATTGGTATGATGAAAACCATGTTAAAACTTGTGTCGATACAATTCGAAAGAATAATCTAGATTGGTGTTATTCACTTAGAAAAGTATACAGTAAATCTGGTGAATATCTATGTAATGATGATTGTGAATCTCTCGGTAAATGGAAAACATATCATGGAGTAAATCATATTGACACCAATACATATTGCCTAAAGACTGAAGTTGCGATAAGATTGGCTTCTGTATGGCATGGTGGTTGGGGACAAGACCGTGTTTTCTTGTCTGCAATATCACAACACTTTCAAAAATGGGACTGCACGGGACTATACACAGCAAACTATCGTGTTGACGGTGGGCCCGGTTCAGTCAATAAAGAATTCTTTGATAACGGAAATGAAGTAATGCGAAAAAAATATAATGGAGAGTACCCATGGCGAAAGACCTCATAATTGGTGGATTCACCAACTACAACTACAATCAATTAAAACCTTGGGTAGAATCTATCGATGAATGTGGATTCACCGGAGATAAAGTTTTGGTTGTTGGCAATGCATCAGATGAAACCAAAAAAGAATTACTAGAAAGAAAATTTAGGTTGATTCAGATGCCAAATGATACAAATATTCCAATCCATGTTCTTCGTTTTCTTTTCATCTATGAATATTTAAAATTGCATTGGCAAGAATATCGTTATGCTGTCACAACAGATGTTAAAGATGTTTACTTTCAAAGGAATCCATTTGAGTGGTTAGAAAAGAATTTTGATGAAGATGTACTTTCATATGGATTAGTTTGTGGTTCGGAATGTCTGAAATATAAAGATGAACCATGGGGTAATGAAAACTTAATGCAGACTTATGGACCATATGTGTATGATGAATACAAAGATAATGTAATTTACAATGTTGGTGTATTAGGTGGTCGATCCGAATATATCAAAGATTTGGTATTTCATATCTTCACAAATGCAGTAAATCGTCCTATTCCAATTGTAGATCAAGCTGTATTCAATGTGTTGATTGGTAAACAACCCTTTAAAGACATTACATACCTGGCACAAATGTCAGATGCATGGGCTTGTCAAGCTGGAACTGTTGTAGATCCAAATAAGATCGAACAATTTAGACCTAATCTAACCGAAAAAGAACCTGTATATAAAGACGGAAAAGTTTATAATGCTGACGGCGAAGAATTTTATATTGTACATCAGTACGATAGAGTTCCCGAATGGAAACAAAATGTAATGAAGAAATATAAATTAGAAGATTTGATTGTGATAAGGACATAACTACAACGTGTCTAATATATCATTTTTTCATTGCGCTTCAATTTATAAAACTGCAACAGAAAAAGTTGTAGAGAATACTCGCAAATATCATCCGGACGAATATTATTTTCTTTGTGTGGATGCAACACAAAATTTTTCATATCTTGCAGAATCATACAAAACAGATTATCGATATTATATTGAGAAACTTGGTGGCCCACAACAACCATATGGTTATCAAACAGATAAAGTTTTAAAGTTTCTGGAAAGATTTTATGATGCGAGTAAACGATCATCTGCAACACACATGATGATGTTAGAAGATGATGTTTGGCTGAACAATAAAGTTATTGTTGAAGATACATGGGAAATGGCCTGCCATGACATAGAAGGTGGCAATTTTATCCATCTAGAAGTATTGAAAATGATAGAAGATTTTTCTGGTGTTAAAGTAGAAGAAGGATCAAAGTGTTACGGTGGTGGAGGAGGTTCAATATATAAGATTGATACTTTCATAAACAACTATGACCGTGTTACAGATTGGTTTTCTAAAAATACGGAAGAAATACAAAGATATTATCCCACAATAGGTTGGATAGATTGTTTTATGGTGGTGTATTATCTACTGTGTGGCAAACAGTATACAAAGAATCCATTTTTAGTGGATACACATAATCACCACACAGGTTTTGATTATGAAAAGTTTATGAGTGAAATGCCAAGAGATACACAGATCATTAATAACTATAAGAAATATTATTATGAATGAAATTGGAATTGTAACTGCTTTCTTTGATATTGGCCGTGGTGACTGGACTCCAGACAAAGGCCTGCCACACTATCTACACCGAACAAACGATACTTACCTACATCGTTTTCGACACATGGCACAACTAGAAAATCCAATGGTTGTGTACACATCAAAACAATTTGTCAAGGATGTTAAACTGTATCGAGCAGAACGTCCCACAGAAGTCGTTATTGTTGACTTTGAAAAGAACTTCACACAACTTAGATCAGATATTACTAAGGTACAAAAGAGTGAAGAATACTTGAGCAAAATAAATCCCATGCAAGTGCGAAATCCAGAATATTGGTCGGCTGACTACGTTCTGGTCAATTTACTAAAATCAACTTTTGTAAATCAATCATTAAATCATTTAAAGACTGACTTGATTGCTTGGTTAGATTTTGGTTATTGCCGTGATGAATCTACACTCAACGGTGTTAAAAAATGGTCTTATCCCTTTGCAAAAGATAAAATGCATTTTTTTAATATCAAAGATTGGGTGGAAGGTACTTTAATACAAGATGTTATTGCAAACAATGATGTACACGTAACAGGCCCATGTATTGTTGGTGGTCGTGATATGTGGTACAAACTTGAACATCTTGTTTATACACATACAATGAAATTATTGGAAAACAATTTAATTGATGATGATCAAACTTTATTGTTGATGTCATACTTGTCTAATCCAGATATATTCGAATTACACAAAGTATCGAATCAAGATTGGTTTGTTGCATTTAAGGAATATCATGATAACACTATATCATAATTGTACTGCAAATTTAGGTGACTTTGTTCAATGTTTGCCTGTTGTGTCAGGTTATGTAAAAAAACATGGAAAGGTCAATTTCGTAATTAGAAATGAAATGAAAAAGTTTAAAGGTATGTTAGAATTTCTAAAATACCAAGACCTTTTTGAAATTGTTTGTTTCGATGATGAAGCCATAAAATATGGTGGAGTACTGGCACCAGTTTTTCAACTCAGTTCATGGACAAGAGAAGATAAAGAAGATCCAAACAGACCGATTGAAACTTGCCGATATGAGAATTGGTTAAAAGATCACTACCAATTTGAGTTCGAAGTGGATGATGATTTTGAGTTAAAGTTTCCACAATCTGATGTACCAGTTGATATGAATGCCATTTATGTTGGTGATCGTTGGAATCATCCAGGAATCGATGATCGTAGAGAGACTGGTGTGTTGTCGAATCTGAATAATTGCAAGTTCCTAGACTACAATAATGATCTCCTAACTAACTGTTACATCATTAAGACTTCACCAAAACCTTTCATCACCAATTTTACTGGTATTGGTATGATTGCCGACTTATTAAACAAAGAATGCCTAGTGGTATGGAAAGCAGAAGATTGGAAACCAGAATATCGTGTTGGTGATAACATCCAATGGGACAATGGTAAAGATATTAATAAAATATTCGAAAAACATTTTTATCTAAACCGTAAAGCAAAATTGGTTCATGCAAAAGATTTGGATTTGACAAAATTATGATTGAAAATTATGAGAAGATTGCAGAAGGTCATTGGTATCAAAGAACTATAACTGGCCCAATGCCAGACTATAGCAAAGTATATTCAGAGACACGATATGACACATATTCAACTACAGATAAAATGTCTGAATTGAGATTTAATCTTTTGCAAAATAAAATAGGTAATATAAATTCTATTTGTGATTTTGGTTATGGCAATGGATCTTTTCTAAGACATTGTGATAAAACAAAACAAGTAAAACAAATTTATGGATATGATATATCAGATTATCCTGTTCCAGATGGAGCAATTAAAATTAATGAACCGACAGATGTTCAAGTTGATGTTATGACATTCTTTGATTCATTAGAACATCTAATACAGAGAGACTTAACAACATATATCAACAAACTAAAAATAAAACATATTTGTGTGTCTGTACCATGGATGCATGAATCACAAGGTTCATATTTCTTTAGAAATTGGAAACACCGCCGAGAGAATGAACACATACATCATTTTGATTGTCATGGCCTAATAAATTTATTGACCCATTGTGATTATAAAATTATCCATGTTGGAAATGATGAGGATGCGATTCGTACACCATATTCTAATCTTCCAAACATATTAACGGTTATTGGCACAAAGAAATGATATTGAATGTAAATTTGGGTGCCTTTGGTGGGCCATTAAGAAATGGTGATCTCCTCGCTGTGTGCAATGCTGTGGAGTTTTTAAGACAAAAAGATTCAGAACATATAATGTTTCACATGAAACAGGATTCTATCTCACAAGAAGATTATGTTAGAAAAATGTATGAGTTTTTGTTGAAAAATACTGATTTCTTTTCTATCGAACCAGGCACAGAAGATTTGAAATGGAAAAGAATAAATCTTTGGGATTTCAGAGCAATTTCTGGTGATCTTGCAACAATAAAGAATAAAGAAAAAACACAAAAAAAGATTGTTGTTTGTCCTTTGTTTGATGCACCATACAATGGTTATAGAAATTGGCCACAAAATTTCTTTCACACTTTGATAGAAGAATACGATAAAAACAAATATAGTGATTATGAGAAAATAATTTGTATCAATAAACCGCTCGACTACCAATTCCGTGGTTGGAGATACAGCACAGATTTTCTAGAAAATTTATACCACATACAAACCGCAGAATATTTCATAGGTGCTGAAACCGGAACATCGATATTTGCATCTCTGCTTGACCCAGCACCACCAAATCTGATATACTACTATTCTGGTAGAGGGTTGATACACACCACTCCGTTCCATATTTTCAAAGGAAAAGGAGAAATGAAAAATTACTGGTTGGATTTTGAAGGATCGACCTGGTATTAAACCGTAGATTTTGATTACTATGTATCAAACCCAATCTTTGTACTGTCCCAAGGTATAAAGTGAAATGTGATATAAATAAGCAAATTGGCAACCATAGTGTGTTGCATTTCTAGAAGGAAATCAATGTATTCTTTTTTGTCTTTTCTGAGAGAAGAAGCCGAGCCTAAGCAGCTCAAACATATACATCATGCCGAAGATAGACCCCTACTCCACGGAGAAGAAGGGTTCGACCACGCCTACAACGCACTCCATCAAGCCCACGAACACATCAAATCTGGTTCTGAAAGTTCTGCACTCACCATGAAATATGACGGATCTCCTTCCGTTGTGTTCGGACATCACCCTAAAACTGGTAAATTTTTTGTAGCCAGTAAATCTGCATTTAATGTAAATCCCAAAATCAACTATAGTTCAAAAGACATAGCCAAGAACCATGGTCATGCACCTGGTCTTGCAGAAAAATTAAATTCTGCATTGGTGCATTTGAAAAAAGTTGCACCAAAATCTGGTGTATATCAAGGCGACCTTATGTTCTCGGAGGGTGACAAACAAGACAAGGGACACAAAGGCGTATCTTTTACACCCAATACAATCACATACACCGCCAAAGGTGAAGAAGCAGACAAAGTTAGAAAATCAAAATTAGGTGTGGTTGTGCATACACAATATCATGGTGATGATATTTCTACAATGTCAGCAGATTCTCATCCAGATGTACATCATTTCACAAATCATCCTGATGTGTGGACAAAATCTGTAGCACATGACACAAAACAAGTACACTATTCTGACGCTGATCAAAAGACTTTTAACCATCACATGGAAGAAGCCAAGAAAATACATGATGCAAACAAAAAGTCTATGTATAAGGCAACTGAAATGCACCGTGGTGATGGTAATCATTTAGCAACATATATTAACCATACAGTTAGAACAGATGAAACACCAACTGCCGAAGGTCTTGCAAAACACATACAATCAAAATATGTTAAGCAATCAGAAAAATTAAAAACACCTGTTGCACAGTCAAGAAAAGAAGCAGAAGCAAAAACACATATAAATCATATTGCTGCAAATGAAAAACACTATAATAACCTTTTGCAGATGCATGATCATTTACAAAAAGCAAAAAATCTAATGGTGTCTACACTCGAACAACACCAAGGCGGTTTGGAACATCACATAGATAATAAGCCAACAGGTCCAGAAGGATTTGTTGTAAATCATGCAGGAGAACCAACAAAGTTGGTCAATCGTTCAGAGTTTGCAAAAGCAAATTTATTAAGGGTTAGAAAGTGAAGTCATTTAAAGATATAATACAAGAACAAGAAGAATTTAAGAAGCCAGCAGTTATTGCTTTTGGCCGTATGAATCCTCCCACCACAGGTCATTTAAAAATGATCGATAAGGTAAGGGAGACCGCAGCTCGTTTAAATGCACATCATGAAGTTATTGCTTCACATTCTCAAGATAATAAAAAGAATCCATTAACAGCACAACAAAAAATAAAGCACTTACAGAAATATTCTCCAGGTACAAATTTTGTTGCTGCGTCAAAAGAACAACCATCTATATTCCACCATGCAGAAAAACTTAGTAAAGCAGGCCACGATCATCTTGTTGTGGTTGCTGGTTCTGACCGTGTAAAAGAATTTCACGATAGTTTAAACAAATACAATGGAAAACCAAATAAAGAAGGTCATGTTCCATATAACTTTAAAAAGATAACTGTTATCTCTGCTGGCCATCGTGATCCAGATTCCGAAGGTGCAGAAGGTATGTCAGGCACCAAGATGAGAGAACACGCAAAGAATCGTGACTTTGCATCCTTTAGACAAGGTGTTCCTGCTCATGTTGACGATAAACACGCAAAAGAACTCATGCATGATACCAGAAAAGGTATGGGTTTGAATGAAGATAATAGCCGTGGTCAATTCAGAGCAATATTTGTTACCGGTGGGCCAGGTTCTGGTAAAGATGTGGTGATTCGTGAAGCAATTGCAGAATCTAAAATTGTTGAATTGAATCTTGTACAGGCACAAGAATATCTCGGTGACAAACAAAAACTCTCAGAACAAACAAGAGATTATCGTAGAGAAGCCATCAGAAATCGTGGTCCTTTGATTATCAATGGTCCTGCTGATGACCGTGACCGCATCATGCAGATCAAAGAAGAACTAGAAGATTTGGGGTATGGAACAATGATGATTTTTGTTGATACCACAAATGAAACCAGTCGTGAAAGAAACTCATTATTGTCAAGGATGATGGTCGAGTCCATGAGACATGACAAGTGGTTACGATCACAAGAAAATACTAAATACTTTAATGAAGTCTTTTCCAAATTTGTGGTTTTCGATAATACTGGAGAAATTAAAGAGGAAGATGTACATGAAGTGTATGAATCCACCAGTAAGTTCTTGGATTCAAAGATTGTCGGTGAGACTGCACAAGAATGGTTAGAACGCCGTAAATCATTAAATATTAATACGTTATTTAAGGAATATAGAAATGTTAAAAAAGATTATAGACTTTCTGAAGGTAAAACCAGTCGAGTCAACGAGCTCTTCCCAGGAATCCAGCTCCAGCGAAAACTCAACAAAAAAGATGATGTCCGAGACGGAGACATCAAAGCCACAGGCGGTTACACCTTCAAAACGTACCACGAAGCCTCGCAGCCCACAGTCGAAGTCCAGCCAGAGCCAAAAGAAACCAACTTCCGGCGGGACAAAGAAAAAGAGAAATTAAAACGTCTGGTTCGTAACCCAAGTGGTGCGATACGAACCGGCGGAGTAGGACCAGAATACGATACTCGCCAACAGGGAACAGTATACCCTATGTCAGGAATGGGCGATGTTACCTACAGAGAACAAAAAGAATTTAAAGATTTTCGTAAGCATAGAAATCCAGTAGCACACGCTTCACAAAAAGTAGGACCAGGTTCAGGTAAACATAAACAAAAGTCTAAAGATGCAATTCGTGGTGAGAAACATAAGAAGAAACAATACCACGAAGCAATAGATGATCCTGGTGCAAACGATATGGGTGTTGCAGGTGTACTTGGGGGTTCTTCAAATAAAGAACCTATGCAAAAGATTTCAGATACATACGGAAAAATTAAATTGTTGAGGAAGAAAAATGTTAAAGTTTAAAGAATTCATTTCTGAAACTGCCGCATGGCAACGTAAAGAAGGCAAATCTGAATCAGGTGGTCTGAATCGTAAAGGCATTGCATCGTATCGCCGTGAGAATCCAGGTTCAAAGCTTTCTATGGCAGTTACAACGAAGCCAAGTAAACTAAAAGCAGGCTCAAAGGCAGCTAATCGCCGTAAATCATTCTGTGCTAGAATGACTGGAATGAAAAAGCGTTTAACCTCAGCTAAAACTGCTAGAGATCCAGATTCAAGAATCAACAAATCATTACGCAAGTGGAACTGCTAATAACGGAGAAGAAAATGTTCACCAAACCAAAAGTAACTCAATCTATGATCGATGCTGTCAATGAAGCATTAAAAGGCGATCAGCATAAAATCGATATGAATAAAAATAAAAAAATCGATGCTCATGACTTTGAACTTCTCCGCAACAAAAAAGAAGTAAAAGAAGAATTAAAAGGCGATCAACACAAGATTGATAAAAACAAGAACAATAAGATTGATTCTCAAGACTTTGATATTTTGCGTAAACAGAAAAAAGAAACATATGGTGAAGAAGCGATTGCAAAAATTATTGAGAATAGTTATGCGAAAAATGCAAGTAAAGATGAACCCCCATTTACTCCAGATCCAGTAAAGAAAAATCCATCAGCAAAAGCCGGTAAATTTGGTGTTCAATTTTCTGTTGCTAGACACCTCGCTAAACAAGGAATGAAACAGGCGATGAAACCTGTTAAAGAAGAAAGTTTAACTGCCGGCAAGCGTTTAATTTCTAAACATGGAGAAGGTGAACATACTGCAAGAGTGTACAAAGACACAGAGTATAATGAATACCAAGTTCATCACTTCAAAGATGGTAAACACATGGGTGAAGGACCAGTATCTTATCACGATGACAAAGAAGATGCTCAATCAACAGCTGAACACTCTCTAAAGAAAAGAATGGGTGAAGAAGTTGAACAGATTGATGAAAATGCTATGCACGGTACAGTATATCTACACAAATATCACGAAGGTTCAAGTGAAGATTCTTATGGTGAAGTTGGTAAAAACCACACACAACACGCTTATAAAGTTTATCATAAAAAACCAGGTGAAAAACCAAAACTTATTGGTGATACAGAAAACAATGTTCACAATAAAACAAAAAAAACTGCTCACGCTGTAGCAAGAAATGATGAAATGGAATACGACCATAAATCGCATAATGATGCTGTTCGTCATGTAATGGACGCAGCAGGAGTTCATTCATCAACACCAATTAGATATATTAAAGACAAGAAACAAATGAATGAAGAAGTTGAACAGATTGACGAACTTTCAACTAATACTCTTAAATCCTACCACAACAAAGCTTTAAAAGATATGAAAGCAAAAGGTGAAAAACTCGGTATGAGATCTGGTACAAAAAAAGATTGGAAAAGAATACATGGAATGGAAACAGCTAAATCTAAAATGTATTCGAAAGGTGTAGATCCTTTTAAAGAAGAAGTTGAATCTGTAACAGAACGAACTTTAAGTGAACCAGAAACACAAGAAAAAGAGCGTATTGTCAAAGGTATGAAAAAAGGTTTACAAGGTTTCAAACAACGTTACGGTGAACGTGCTAAGTCAGTAATGTATGCAACAGCAACCAAACTTGCTAAAGAAAAAACTGTACAAGAAGGTGAAAACACACAAGTAAAAGGTGGTGATCCTTGTTGGAAGGGCTATCAAATGGTTGGCATGAAAAACAAAGGCGGCAAAAAAGTTCCTAATTGTGTGCCAGAAGAAACACAATGTGATACACCAATGAATCGTACTACAAAAATCGCTAAGGCTGCTTTTGAAGCAATTAAAGACAGAACAAAAGTAAAATGAAAAAAATAAAAGCAATTAGAATTAATCCTGAACCAGCAAGAGGTCAAAGTGGAATAAATCCACTTGATCCATGGGGTGCAAAAGCCGGTATTAGTGAAGAACAATTGGATGAAATTTCTGCTCGTGCATCAGAAGCTGATTTGTTATCTCGTTATTTGAAATCGAGAGGAATTAATCCTGAATATGTTCCTAAAAATACTAAGGTTGCACATTCAAAATCTTCTGAGTTCATGAAATGGAAATCAGATCATACGAAAGATCAATTTGAATCAATTGAAGTTTACGAAGCAAAAGATAAAACAGATACAGTAACATTAAATATTCCTCTTGTTATTCGTATGTTAGAATTGGCAAGAGAAGATATTAAATCTGATGCTGATCTACACAAAGTTATTGAGAAGTTAATTAGCATCCGTGACAAAGGCACTTTAACAATGGATGATTATGAGTTTGTTTCCAATATTAAAGAAGTGTATCAATTGCCCACAGCAACACAATCAGACCACGATCATGTTAAACAACATTTGAGTAGAGTTATGGGTGTACACAGTTCACCAGAAGAAAAGAGTTCTGTGCCGGCTGTTCATCGTGCAATTAAAAAAGTTTCTGGTATATCTGATTCATCAACAAGAAGAATGTCAAAAGATATATTGAAGTCTTTAATAAGCAAACACAGAATTGTTGTTGATAAAGATCATAGGCAAATATTGAATAAAGAATCAACACAAATAAATGAACTTAGTCCTGCAACTAAAGCGGCATATAAAGAAAAAGCAAAACAAACAATTGCTCAGCTCAAACCACACGCAAAATCTGGTGAGTACAAAGATATGGCTCAAAACATTATTAAACGCCGTGAAAAAGGTTTGGCAATGGCCAAAGAAGAAATTGAACAGATTGAAGAGCGCAATAAACAAAATGCAATGAAACGACAAGCTTCAGATGCTGCTCGTGGTCACAACATTAGATTAAAAAGTGTATTGAGTGGCAAAGAAATTACACCACCAAAACCAGAACACAAATCTACACAAGACTATAGTAAAGCAATTGGTCGTGAATCTCGTAAGATGGAAGAATCTTCTGCTTACGGTAGAATTAGTTCAAGATTCAAAGCACTATCTGGTCGTTCACTCGATGCAGCTGCAAAGGAACACGGTGATGAAGCTAAGAGACTTCAAAAAGAAATAGAAGCACAGCAAAAAGAAATAGATCGCCGTAAAGCTGCTATGAAGAATGAAGAAGTTGAACAGATTGATGAGATGGAGAAGAAAGAATATTCTAAGTCTGCTCGCATTATCAAAAGCATCTACAAAAGAAAACATATGAAAGAAGATATGTATGATTTTGAAAAAGGTGACAAACAACAGTCACAAGATGATAATGCAGGAGATGACAGAAAAAGACCTAAAGCAAAAGCCGTTATGACTGGTGGTAAAACCATGACCGGTCAAAAGCGTGATGATGTGGAAATTGATCCACAACTGGCCAGAAAACCAGACACACCAGACGGCTTTGAAAAAGGTTACGGAAAGAAATCGGTTTAATAAAGACATAAATAACAACATAACCCGAGGTTAAAAGGAGATAAAAATGCCATCATGGGGTAATAACGATAATGCAGCCAACGCACCATATTGGGCTGTAAATTCAACAATTGTCAACGCTACGAATGTTAAAGCTGACGCTTCAGCTCCAACAGCCGCAAACGTTGCTTTGTTATTCAGCAACACAACAGCGGATGTCTATACAGTCAATGCAACAATTGGTCTGTTTGGTGTGTCTGCGGCAGAAGCTGCAGCTGACCTAAACAAAGGCGCACATACTGGTTGGGTCTTACGCACAACTGGTTCTGGTGGCCGTGCTAATCGTGTTCAAGAAGAAGTTCTCGTTGCAATGAACACAATGAACAGTGACTATGAAGATACAACATACAAAGATGCAGTCATCACTATTACTTCACAACCATCCAATGGTTCTGCTGCAAATGGTGCTGGCAACACAGTAACATTTAGTGTTGCGGCTTCTGTTGTACCATCTGGAACATCATTGACCTATTACTGGCAGTACAATGATGGTTCTGTATGGGCAAATACCGCAACAGCAGGAACCTTCTTCACAGGAAACACATCTACAACACTAACAGCGAACGCAGCTAATACATTCTTGACAACATTCAAGGTTCGTGCAATTGTTAATGCAGCAGGTGCAACTTCCGTAACATCTTCAAACGCAACGATTACAATTACCTAATAGGTAATGCGTTTAAAGGGTTTATGTTGATGGCAGCGGAGACAATCTAACGGTTGTCTCCGTTTTTAATATTAG
>Ga0315900_10003063_pt1 | contig 24792 bp, 20 predicted proteins | sample LakEriMetagenome_FD_203521 | JGI IMG/M metagenome (GOLD analysis project Ga0315900, IMG submission 203521) | Freshwater fungal communities from buoy surface, Lake Erie, Ohio, United States - Buoy 12 MA114 | ecosystem: Environmental > Aquatic > Freshwater > Lake > Lake biofilm | place: USA: Lake...
GTTGGCCCAGAAGGCGTGGCCCCACTTTGCGTCGGCGCTGGGGATTTTTTCGCTGGGGCTCCAGAGGCGCTGGCCGCCGTTCGCACGCTCGGTGAGGTGCTTGAAGGGCTCGAAGCCGCTGAACGCTGGTTTGCCATCGGCACCGCGGGTGAGCGTGACGGTGCCGTAGCTCCAGCGGAAGGGCTTTTCGGCATCGAGCACGGTGGCGTCGGCCATGAAACGCTGGGCGAGCTCGACTTCATCGGGCCGCGGATCGCGGGCGAGGATGCGCTGATACATCGAGCGCAGCGCCTCGGAGTCGAGCGTGCTGCCTTGGAGCTTCGTGGCCTTGGCGATGGAATCGGCGCGGGTGCGCAGGAAGGGGCTGTTCATCAAAAAGAGCGCCTGCTGCGGCACGGTGGTGTTGAAGCGCTGCGGGCTGTGGCCGTCCGGATTGGCGAAGTCGAACATGGCGGGCACGGTGGCCTGGTCGTAGCGATCGACTTTGAGATAGAGCGTGCGGCGCGTGTCGGCGTCCTTGGCGTTCAATTCGATGGCGCGGCCGCCTTGCTTCGAGGTGTCGAGCTCGCCGGTGGCGGCGAGGATGCAGTCGCGCATCGTTTCATAGTCGAGGCGCTGGCGGTTGAAGCGGCTGAGGAGCTCGTTGTCGGCATCTTTGAGGAGTTTTTCGGGCGTGGCATGGCTGCTCTGCTGCCAGGTGCGGCTGGTCAAAATGAGGGTGTGGAGCTTTTTGAGGCTCCAGCCGTTTTGCATGAGGTAATCGGCCAAAAAGTCGAGCAGATCGGCCTGCGCGGGCTTTGGCGTCTGCACGCCGAAGTCGCTGGGCTGCGAGACGAGCGGCTTGCCGAAGTGCTGCATCCACACGCGGTTCACGATGACGCGGGCGGTGAGCGGGTTGTCCTTGCTGGTGATCTTCTGCGCGAGCTCGAGACGGCCGGAGCCATTCGTGAACTTCTCGCCGCCGAACATGGTGAGCCACGCACGAGGCGCGGGATCGCCCTGGCGGGCGGGGTTGCCGCGCATGTAGATGCGCACGTCGTTCGGCTTCGGCTTGTCCAGCATCACCATCGCCCGCGGCGGTGCGCCGGGATGGGTGGCGTCGAGCTTGTTGCGCTCGTTTTTGATGCGCACGACGGTTTCGAGGTCCTTGCGGGTGAAGAAGGCGTCCGCTCCCTCCACCGGGATGGCCATCGGAGAAAGCTTGTCCTGCATGAGCTGGCGCACGGGCTCCAGCTTGCCATCGAGAATGATCTTCGCATAAACACCGGCGACGTCCTTCATCGACTTCGGCGCGGCCTTGGTGAACTCCGCAGCGATCTCCGGCGTGCAGCCGCTCTCGGGCTTCGCGAGCTCCTGCGCGATGCTGGCGGCCTTCGCGGCAAACTCGCCCGCAGGCAGCTTCGCAAAGCGGTTCCACGCTATCAGCGCGGCATGCGGCTTCGGGGCGAGCGCGTAACGCTTCAGGAAGTCACGCCACTTGTCGGCCACCTTGTCACGCAGCTTGGCCTGGCCGGCCTTACCGTTGAAAACGGTGCGGTCGGCGATGTCCATGACCTCCTGCGCAAAGACGAGATACTCGGCGAGGCGCTCCGGTTTGCGGAACTCGTCATAGACCTGCTTTTTGTAGTCGAGCTCCTTCGTGTTGATGACGGCGATCTTCGCGTCGTAGTCCTTCGCATCGGCCTCGTTGGCGGCTTTGCCGATGATCGGCATCGCCGTCTCCTCAGGCTCGTCGCTGCTGCTGATGATGCTGTAGATCGCGTAGTAGTCGCGGCTCGGGATGGGATCGAATTTGTGATCGTGACAGCGGGCGCAGGCCACAGTGAGGCCGAGCAGGCCGCGGCCGATCACATCGATGCGGTCGTCATTGATGAGCAGGCGGTCGTTGATGAAGCGCTCGCCGACATTGTAGAGGCCGAGCGCGGCGAGGTGCGGCGAATTCGGCGTGGAGGCGGTGATACGATCGGCAGCGAGCTGGTAGCTGACGAACTGGTCATACGGCATGTCGTCGTTGAAGGCCTTCACCACCCAGTCGCGGTAGGTGTAGGCATACGGGTAGAAGTTCGAGCGCCCGGCCACTTGGTAGCCGTTCGTGTCCGCGTAGCGCACGACATCGAGCCAGACGCGGGCCCAGCGTTCGCCGTAGGCGGGTTTGGAGAGGAGGCGTTGGATCACGTCTGACGTGTCGGACTGGTCGGACTCGTCGGATTTCGGCGGGAGACCTGTAAGCGTCAGATAAAGACGACGTGTGAGTGTGCGGTTGTCGCCCTTTGGAGCGAAATCGAGACCTGCAGCCTTCAACTTGGCACCGACGAGCTCGTCGATGCTTTTCGAGCGGTCTGCCTTCACCGGCTGAAACGCCCAATGCTGCTTCGGATCGGCCTTCTCGCTGTGCGCGGCGGCCACGGCGGCTTCTTTGGGCCAAGGCAGGCCCATCGTGATCCATCTCTCCAACGCGGCGACCTCGATGGCGGTGAGCTTGTCACCCTTTTTCGGCATCGGTTCGACGCCGGCGGCATGGGTGACGGCCTTGATGAGCTTGCTGGCGCTCGGATTGCCGGGCTCGACGACCTTGCCGTAGTCGCTGCCGCGGATCACGGCGTCACGCGAGTCGAGGCGCAGGCCGTTTTGGTGCTTCGAGGCGCCGTGGCAGTCGTAGCAGCGCTCGGCGAGCACTGGGCGCACGTTTTTCTCGAAGAACTCGACCTGCTCCGGCGGAAAGGCCGTGTCCGCCGCCGCGACGAGCGACGTGGCGACAGCGAAGCTGCCCAAAACAAGCGAGGGAAACTGGAGGCGTGGGGTCATGTGGGGGTTCGGAAGATGCTACGCGCAAACCTCCAAAAATCCAAACGCGCAGCCGTCGTGCCACCTTGCAGCCTGGAAAGGTCAGACCTGATTCGCCTGCAGCACGCGCAACATGTTGCCGCCGATGATCTGGCGGATGGTGTCATCGCTGTGGCCGCGCATGACCATGCCGAGCGTGAAGAGCGGCCAGTTCGACCATGCGACGCTTTGCTCGGCCTCGACAGTGGTTTGATAATCGTCCTTCGGCCACAGATGCTCCCAGCGGTCCGATGGACCACCGGGGGCTTTGAGGAGCTTGGCGCGCTCCTCTTTGTCGAAGCGCGAGGTGTAGGCCACGTCGCAGCCGATGGCGGCATGCTGAGGGCCGAATTTTTTGATAACGTGGTCGAGGTGATCGAGCAGCGCGGTGATGTCGCCCTTGCCGCCGAGGAAACGCGGGATGCAGCAGATGCCGACGAGGCCGCCGGTGTCACAAATGGCCTTGATGGTGTCGTCAGGCTTGCCGCGAAAGTGCTCGTAAACGCCGCAGCAGGTCGTGTGGCTGGCCACCATGGGCTTGGACGAGGCTTTGGCGGCGTCGAAGGCCGTTTTCCAGCCGCTGTGGGCCACATCGGCGATGACGCCGATCTTGTTCATCTCCGCGATGGCCGCTTTGCCGAAATCACTCAATCCGCCGTCGTGCGGCTCGCCCGCGCCGTCGCCGAGCGGATTGCGGCGGTTGTAGGTGACGTGCATCATGCGAGTGCCGAGCTCATGGAAGATGCGGATGAAGCGCAACTCATCGCGCACGCTCTCCCAGTCTTGCATCAGCGGCACGCCGTTCGTGGTGAAGCACAGGCCGACGTTTCCGGCTTTCTTCAAGGCGACGATCTCGTCCGCCGTCACTACTTTGGAGAGCGCCGGCTTCATCAAGTCGGTGGCCTTGGTGAAATGGGCCAGGCGTTTGATGAGGCGCATCGGATCGCTGCCTTCCTCGCCTGTGTTCTGAAAGATGCAGGTCACACCCGATGCATGGAAGGCGTCGAGAAATTCCTTGCGCTCGCGCTCGTTCGTCGCATTGCGGTTCATCGACATTGATTCGCGGAGATCGGCGATTTCGCCGGCTGGCGCGCCTGATTGGATCGCTCCGTTCATCGCCTCGGCATCAATGGCGCAGCGCGGGGCGAAGCCGTAGCTCTCAAACACGACCGAGCCGAAATGCAGCTCCCACGCGTGATCGATCTGAGCCTGTGTGGGCTTCAGCAGGTTGATGGCGACCTCACGCGGCTTGTCGATGGCTGGATTGCCGGTGATCCACGATTTTTTCGACTCCTGCGAGCGAACGTGGATGTGAAAGCTGCCGGCGAGAGCGGCGAGCGGCATGGTTTGCAGAAGGCGGCGGCGGGAAAGTGGGAGAGTCATGCGGCGTTGCAGACAAACGCTCCCAAACCGCGACCTGTGCTCAACGACGCAGCTTTTTCTTCAAACGCATCCAGGTTGGGACGTCAAGATCTTCGCCCTGCACGATGGAGGGCTCAGTGTCCTTGAAGCGGCCGCGGTCTTCCTCGCCAAGGCTGAAAGTCTGCTGCTCGGTGGCGGCGGGCTTGCGGGCGATAACGGTCGAGGTGGCGCTGACGGCGGTGATGGTGGTGGCCGCCGGCGTTTCGAAGGTGATCATGTCATCCTGAGGAGGCGCGGACTCGGTCTGAAGGGTGACACTTCGGGCCACGACGCTGGCGAGGGTGGATTCTTTGACGCGGGCAGCATCGGCAAGCTCCTTCGCGGCAGGAGTGCGCACGGGGATACGCGCGGTCTCGGGCGTGGGCTCGATGACCGGCGGAGCCGCAGGCTCAGGAGCTGGTTCGTCGCGCACGAGAACTGGTTGCTGTTCCTCCTCTGGTGCCGGCTTCTCGGGATGCAGGCCGTTGAAAGACATTTCGTGCGCCGGTGATGCGGCGGTGATTTCCTCGTCCTTGAAAAGCAGGGCGGCGGCCGGCTCGGCCTGAGGCGGCGCGTAAGGCGAATGACTCTTCCTGGCGGGCGTCTCGCGCTTCGGCGCGGGTGCGTTGACGTGAGCGGGGGCTTCAGCACGCGGCTGGAGCATTTCCGAAGGCGGCGCGACGGCGGCGTGGGCGTTGAGCTGATTGAGACCGAGCGAGCTGATGAGCGTGACGGCGATGGCGTCGCCGAGTTTCGCATCGACACCGAGACCGAAGAGAATGTGCGTCTGGTCGGGCACATGACGGCCAAGCTGTTTCATCACGCCCTCGACTTCGACGAGCGTGAGCGATTCGCCGCCGGCGACATGCACAAGCAGGTTCTTCGTTTGATGCAGCAGACGGCCCTGATCGATGAGCGGGCTCTTGAGCGCCTTTTTGAGCGCCTCCGCACCGCGATTCTGGCCACGGGCCTCGCCGAAGCCGAAGAGGCAGCGGCCGTTTGCGTTGGCGAGCGCGGAGGTGAGGTCGTCGAGGCCGAGTTTCACGAGACCCGGCGTGGTGGTGATGGTGGAAACGGCGCGCAGGCTCTGCGCGATGAGCTGGTCCGCCTGGCTGAAGGCCTTCTGGATGCCGTCCTTCGGCAGGATGAGCTCGCCCATGCGGTTGTTCTCAAAGAGCACGAGAGCGTCAGCGCGTTTCTGAAGCAATTCGAGCGCCTCCTCGGCCTGGGCGAGGCGACGGCGGCCCTCGAAGCTGAACGGCATGGTGGCGACGACCAGGACGAGCGCGCCAGTGTTTTTCGCGATCTCGGCGATGACCGGGGCCGCTCCGCTGCCGGTGCCGCCACCGAGTCCGGCGCTGATGAAGATGATGTCATGGCCTTCGATCGCCTGGCGGATCTGATCGCGCGAGAAAAGCGCGGCCTCACGACCGAGATCAGGATCGCCGCCGGCACCGATGCCCTTCATGAGGTCGGCGCCGAGCTGGATTTTCACAGGAGCCATCGAGTGGCCGAGCACGCGCACATCCGTGTGCGCGCAGACCAGCGTGGCCTCGACGATGCGGTCGAGCGTGATGCGATCGACGACATTGGAACCGGCGCCGCCGACACCGACGATGCAGATGCGTGGTCCGGTCCCTTCGGAACCTTCGCGTGACTGGGTGCGTTCGTATTCGACCATGATCGTGGGTGGTTGAGTTTGGATTGCGTGAGAGGTTAAATGGTTACTGAGGAGAGCAGCTCCTGCATGCGACGGCCGAGGCGTCCGAGCGCGGAAAGCACGGGTTTTTCGCTGTCGAGGATCTGCGCATAACGGATGAGACCGATGGGTGCCGAGTACTGCGGATTTTCGAACGTGGCTGTGATGCCGCTGACGGGCGCCGAGCCGGCGCGTGTGACTTTGATGCCAAACACCTCACGCGCCACGGCGTCAATGCCTTTCATCAGGCTGACGCCTCCCGTGAGAAAAACACCCGCCCCGAGCCGGCCGAGATGCTCCTCCACACGCACGCGCACCTGCATGAGGATCTCCTTGGTGCGCAGGTTCATCACCTCGTTCAAGAAGGCGCGCTCGACCTCGCCGAGGATCAAGCCGGTGTCGTCCTCGATGCTGAGCATCTCGCCCTCCGGCACGTCCTCATACAAGACGCTGCCTTCCTCGACCTTCAGCCGCTCCGCGCGGCCGTTCGGAATCTGCAGTGCCATGGAGACGTCATTCGTGATGTGGTCTCCGCCGAGGGGCACGCAGCCGGAGGCGGTGATCATGCCGTCTTCATATAAGACGTAGTCGCAGGTGCCGGCGCCGAAGTCGATCATGAGCGCGCCCTGCATCTTCGCCTCGCGAGTGAGCACGACTTGAGCAGCGGCGACGGGATTGAACACCACGTCCTCGACTTCGAGCGGAATCTCGCGCACGCAGCGGATGGCGTTCTGCACGCGGCCGCGGATGCCGTGGATGATGTGGTAATCCGCCTCCAAAACACGGCCTTCGCGGCCGATGGGCTGCCGCACGGCCTCCACGCCGTCGACGATGTATTGCCTCGTGACGCTGTGCAAAAACACATTCGACTGCGGGATGGCCACACCGCGCGCGATCTCCTTCGCCTCCTCGACATCGTCCTCGGTGATCTCGGTCTGGTCGTCCGGCAGGCGGTGGCGGCCGCGGTTGTTGAGGCTTTCGATGTGCGCTCCGGTCACGCCGAGGAAGACATTCCGGATCATCACGTCGCTGCGGTCCTCGGCGCGCACGAGCGCGTCGTTCACGCAGGTCTGCACCTTTTCAAAATCGATGATCTCCCCCTTGCGCACGCCACGGGAGGGCGCCTGGCCCACGCCGAGGATTTTGATCGCACCATCACGCTTCGCCTCGCCGACGACGACACAGATCTTGTGCGTTCCGATTTCGAGTCCGGCGTAGATGGTGCTCCTGGCCATGGGAATTCAGCGTGCGGGGGTAGTGGGGGCGTTGTCCGCCAGGGTTAGTCCGGTGACGTCCGGCGGCTCGTGAAAGGTGGCGGGCGTGTTGACGCGGGAGAGCAGGTTGAGTGTGGCCACACGCCAATTTCTCGCCTTTGCCTCGTGCATGAAGCGGTCAAAACGGACAAGCTGCGGATCCATGTCGTCCACACCGAAGGTGATCTTCGCATCCCCGCTGAAATGCGCGACGAGCGACCACGCGTTCGGGATTTCGATGCGCTCCAGCTTCGCGCGCCCGTCCTGGTCGCGGCTTTGCAGCTTTTCCATCAACCTCAAGGCGGAGTGGATTTGAAAATCCGGCACCGGCATGCCCGGTTCTGCCGTGCTAAGGCCGGGGAACAGGATGCGAGGCATGGCGAGGTACTCCTTTGTGATCACCTCACACGGCACCGGCGCTCCCTCGGCATCGATCAGACAGCCTTTGCCGCTGAGTGGTTCCATCAGCTTGTGCTTCGCGCACTCGATCCATGCGACCGGGATGCGCTGCACAACGTCAAGGGTGAGCTTGCCGTGGTAGTCGCGCTTGATGACCGCCGACTTCACCTGCGGCAGCCGCTCGATCTTCGCGCGCACATCGCGCAGGTTCATCGTGAGCACGTTTGTGGCCGTGGTCAGCCCAGTGGCGGCCACGATCTGCTCCCGCGTGAGCGTGCCCGCCGTGTTCACCTCCACTTCCTTCAGCAGGAACTGCTCGTTTTTCTCCAGCGCCTCATGCCATGCCACCCAGCCGATGCCGATGATGAGCATCGCGGCGATCAGGCGCATCGCATTACGGAAACCGCGACGGCGACGCTCCACCGCCTCATGCTCGCGGATGACGGGTGAATCAGGCTCGTAGTCGATGACGTGGGTGACCGTCCCCTTGCGCTTGCGGGCGGAGCGCTTGGCGGATTTTTGAGAGCCTTTTTTGACGGCAGACATGACGGGCGGACACAAACAGCCAGCAGCACGGCTGGCAGAACGCGGTATTTAATGGGCCTTAAATACCGGATTACCAGTCCGATTGCCATAATTATTCGCGGAAAATTACCGGGGCTATATTCACAAGTGGCCTAGTTGCTCACAAATGCCTGTGAACAACTCGCCACGTTGGCTGACCAAGGGTCACTTCCGCACCACCCAGATGTTCCGGTAGCGCACCGGATTGCCGTGGTTTTGCAGATAAACCGGCCCCGGCGTGTTCTCCTCCTTCTTCGGCGCGGCGGCGGTGCTGCCGGGCAGCTCTTGATTGTCATGAATGAGCACGCCGTTATGTTTGACCGTGATTTTCGCGTTCGCGGTCTTCTTTCCCTCGGCGTCGTATTTCGCGGCGGTGAAATCAACATCGTAAGTCTGCCAGGTCAGCGGCGGCAGGCACATGTTCACCTTCGGCACCGCGATCTTGTAAAGGCCGCCGCATTCGTTGTCCTTCCCTTCGAGAGCGAAGCTGTCGAGCATCTGCACCTCGTAGCGACCTTGCAGGTAGAGGCCGCTGTTTCCGCGGCCCTGACCGCGTGCCTCGGGCATGAAGGGCAGCAGGAACTCCACATGCAGGCTGCAATCGCCGAACGTGTCCTCGCTCGTGATGCCCTGCTCCAGAGCTCCGAGCTTTTCATCCACCTTCGAGTTCGGAAAACGGTTCACGCCCTTGCCATCAAACAGCACCACCGCGTTTTCGGGAGGCAAAGCCCCCAAAGTGGGCGATTCGCGGTTCACGCGGTTGAGTTCCATGATCTTCACGCCGTCGGCGTTGTTCACCAAGATGCCTGCGCCGTTCACCTCCGCCTTGATCGTGCCGTCCGGGGCTGTGAAATGCGCGCTCTTCTCGCCCTCAGGCCTCGAACCGACGACACGGGTGATCGTCGAGCGGTCGCCATCCCAACCAGCACCTGGCAGGCCGCCTTTGTAGCTGACCGCCTCGAATTTCCCGGCGCCCTGCGCCCAAATCTGCACGCCATAGGCCTTGCCGTCGTTTTCGCCCGCATACTCGCCTTGAATGACGAAATCCTCGCCCGCCTCGGCGGCGTCCAGGAACGCCTTCGGCTTGGGTTTCGGCGCGGCAGGCTGCTGGGCGTGGATGAACGTGGCAAGGACGAGGAGTGTGAGGAGTGGGCGCATGGTGGGTGAACGAAGATGAGAAAGTCAGCAGATGTGATCAATAAAACGAGCCGAACACCGGCGGAATCTCCCGCGCCACGGTGCGCAGGCTGCGGCCGGACGCGCGTAGCTCGGCATCCAAAGCATCGTCATCCTCTGGACGCGCGGCTAGAACGCGCTCAACAACGGCGCGGTGCTCCGATTGAAAGCGGGCAGCATACGGATGCCGCGCGTCCGTCCAGTGGCGCAGCAGGCGCGCACGGGCGGCGGGACGCCGCCACAGGAGACGCGTGTATTCAAGCCGCGCCTGATCGTGCATCAGGAGCGGCCAGCGTGTTGTGCTGGTGACGGTGGTGGTCATATCAGGCCCATTTCGCGCGCCAAGGCGGCGTGCTGCTGGTCACGAGGTTCGTTGCGTCGGAGTTTCGGCGCAAGCAGGTCGTCAGGTGCAGGGACGATAACAGTGAGATGCCCATACGCAGCGGTGTGACTTCGCTCACGCCAGCCTGCGGGTAGTTGATCGAGAACCATGTTAGGCATCAGATTCACATGCCAGCCATGCACGCGCTCGAACTCGCTGCCGATCAGCGCATCGTAGGCCAACTCGGCCACGGCATCGCTATCGGTCACCGGATCAGCGTCCATGCTGTTCTCCGGCAGCGGATCATCACGACCGATGCGGGCGATGTGCCACAGCAGCCCCGCCGAACCGATCAGAATCATCGAGGCAGGCTCCTGCAACCGGCTGCCCCAGTCCTGGAGCCAGTCAATGACCTGATGCGGATGTTTCAGCTCTTTCCTTGGCATGCCGCAAGATGCACCACAGGCTTCCAGTCTGGCAAGATGACTTTCATCATGCCCGGCAAGGCCTGTTTGGCCTCGCACATCGGGGCTTCATGTGCTTTTTCCACCGCCCATGACCGCCACTGACTCGATCACGAACATCTCCTGCTACAAGTTCGCGCCGCTTTCCGGCCTGAAGGAGATGCGCGCGCGTCTGCTGGCCGTCTGCAAGGAGCGCGGGCTCAAAGGCACGATCCTGCTGAGCGAGGAAGGCATCAACATGTTCATCGCCGGCCTGCGCGACGATGTGGACGCGCTGGTGGACGATCTGCGCCGCATCCCCGGCCTGGAAGGGCTGAAGCCAAAATACAGCCTCAGCGCCGAGCAGCCCTTCCGCCGCATGCTCGTGCGCATCAAGAAAGAGATCATCGCCTTCGGTGTCGAAGGCATCGATCCGGCGAAGTATACGTCGCCGCGGTTGGAGCCGAAGGTGCTGAAGCAGTGGCTCGACGAAGGCCGCCCGGTCATTCTCTACGACACACGCAACGACTACGAAGTGAAGCTCGGCACCTTCAAAGGCGCGGTGGTGGCCGGCATCGACCATTTTCGCGAATTCCCCGACGCGGTGGCCAAACTGCCGCCAGAGCTCAAAAAAGCCGAGATCGTGTCCTTCTGCACCGGCGGCATCCGCTGCGAGAAAGCCGCGCCGTTCATGGAGCGCGCGGGTTTTGAGCACGTGTGGCAGCTTGAGGGCGGCATCTTGAAGTACTTCGAGGAATGCGGCGGCGCGCACTACGACGGCGAGTGTTTTGTCTTCGATCAGCGCGTCGGTGTCGATCCCGCGCTCTCGGAGACCGACTCCGCGCAGTGTTTTGTCTGCCAGACGCCGCTCACGGCCGAGGATCAGGCCGATGCGCGCTATGTGGCGCATGTTTCGTGTCCGTATTGCTTCAAAACGACCGAGCAGCAGCAGCGCGAGCAGATCGACCAACGCCACGCCGCCATCCGCGCCGCCACGACGCCGCTGCCCGGCAGCGTGCCGTATGATCACGAGCGCCCGCTGCACATTCCGGCCGCGTGCGATCGCAAAACCGTCGTGGATGCCTTCGATCACGTCATGCCGCACATCGGGCGCGAGGTCTGGCTGCAAACCGCTCAAAACGGCCGCCTCACCGACAAGGATGGCAAACCCGTCGCCGCGGATCACCTCGTGCGTGCGGGGGAGCACTACCTGCATCACACGCCCGCGCTGCGTGAGCCGGATGTGAACGCGGACATCCGCGTGCTATTTGAAGACGAGGCCATCCTCGTGCTGAACAAGCCTGCGCCGCTGCCCGTGCATGTCGGCGGTCGTTTCAATCGCAACACGCTGCAATACATCCTCGACCTCGTGTGGCATCCGCTGCGCCCGCGCACGGTGCATCGCCTCGATGCGAACACGACCGGCGTGATGCTGCTGTGCAAGACACAGCACTTCGCGCGCCTCGTGCAGCCGCAGTTTGAGCGTGGTGAGGTCGAAAAACGCTACCTCGCCCGCGTGCAGGGCCATCCGGAGCAGGACAGTTTCATCTGCGATGCGCCACTCAGCACCGAGGCAGGCAAACTCGGCGGCAGAACCGTCGCCGAGGACGGCCAGGAGGCCAAAACCGAGTTCCGCGTGCTCCAACGCGACGCCGATGGCACCGCGCTCGTTGAAGCGCGCCCCATCACCGGCCGCACGAATCAAATCCGCATCCATCTGTGGCATCTGGGCCATCCCATCGTCGGTGACGCCGCCTACTTGCCCGGCGGGCAGGTCGGCGAGACGCAGACGCTCGCCATCACCGATCCGCCTCTGTGCCTGCACGCGTGGAGACTGGCCTTCACGCATCCGCTGACGAAGCAGCGCGTGGTGTTCGAGGCCGAGCGACCAGGATGGGCGCATGCCAGTTGAACCGTGGCCGAAACCCAACAAAGGTCCAGTGATGAGTCCCAACCTGACCGACCCGGCGTATCGCGACTCTTTGCGCACGCTCTACCGCGACACATTGCTCTATGACGTGATGCCGTTCTGGCTGAAGCACGGCATGGACCGTGAGTTTGACGGCATCATCGCATCGTTGCAAGACAGGTGGGGCTAAAGACCAAATAATCGCGTTTGCAGAACCATGAACTTTCAAGCTATCACAGACCAACTGCGGAACGTGTTAAATGGAGCAGAAATTAGTGAGTCGGACTTTGCTAAACTGAGGCATAGCGCAAAGCAAACGTGCGATCAGATTATTGAAGTCCTTCGTGAGAAGGCATCTATCAGTGGACCAACCGGACCATCGAACTCCTTTTTTAACATGACACTCGATGGTGCCAAAGAATCGCTGTGGCTGAGTTATTACGGCAAGCTTGCTGTGTTGCTTCAGGCAGAGAAATTCGATACCGATATGCTTGAAAAGGTTGCTCAAGTCTTATCCCGGAATGGTTGGACATTAATCCCTGACGCAGCACTTCACCATGCGATAGATGATGCTATTCCCGGAAAAACCTGGTTCACCGAAATATTTTCTTATGAGTGAGGGGTATAAACTGAAATGAACCCGGCTTATCGCGAGTCTTTGCGCACGCTTTACCGTGACACGTTGCTCCATGATGTGATGCCGTTCTGGCTGAAGAACGGCATGGACCGTGAGTTTGACGGCATCATCACCTCGCTGGACCGCGACGGGTCGATTCTGGACACGGACAAGAGCATCTGGTTCCAAGGCCGCGCGGCGTGGATGTGCGCGACGCTCTACAACACGGTGGAGAAGCGCAGCGACTGGCTGGACGCTGCGGGCTCATGCCTGGCGTTTCTGGGTAAGCATGGTTATGCGACGGACGGAAAGCTCTTCTTCACCGTGACGCGGGAGGGCAAACCGCTGCGCATGCGGCGCTATGTGTTCAGCGAGGCCTTCGCGGCCATCGCACATGCGGCGTATGCGAAGGCGACGGGTGATGAGAGCTATGCGGAGCGGGCGAAGAAGGATTTCGCGACCTATTTGAGGCATTCCTTCGAGAAGGGGCTCATGCAGCCGAAGGTGGACTCGGAGACACGGCCGATGATGGGCATCGGCGCGCTCATGATCGGCATCGCCACGGCGCAGGAACTGCGGGTGAACCTCGGCGACGTGAAGATCTCCGGCCACAGCTGCTCGGAGTGGGTGGACCGCTTCATCCTGGAGATTCAGCAGTTCTTCTTCAAACCTGACCTCGGTGCGCTGATGGAGGTGGTGTCGCCGGACGGGTCGATCATCGACCACTTCGACGGACGAACACTGAATCCAGGCCATGCGCTGGAGTGCGCGTGGTTCATCCTGCATGAAGGGCGGTGGCGTGGAGAAAAGAGCTACCTCAAGCTCGGCCTCGAAATCCTCGACTGCATGTGGGAGCGTGGCTGGGACGCGGAGCACGGCGGGATTTTCTACTTCCGCGATGTGTTTGGCAAACCGGTGCAGGAATACTGGCACGACATGAAATTCTGGTGGCCGCACAACGAGGCAGTCATCGCCACGCAACTCGCCTGGCACATCACGGGCGATGCCAAATACGCGCGGTGGCACAAGCAGGTGCATGACTGGAGCTTCGCGCACTTCCCGGATCCGCAGCACGGCGAGTGGTTCGGCTATCTGCATCGCGATGGCACGCCATCGGTCACTTTGAAGGGAAACATGTGGAAGGGGCCGTTCCACCTGCCGCGGATGCTGTGGTATTGCGGGCAGTTGCTGGAAAACGAACCGTGCGGGACGAAAAACACGTGACGAAATGCGGAGCGCGGGCTTGAGCCGGTGAGCACCGACCGCTAGCATTCCATCCGCATGGCCATTTCCATCGACGACATCCTCCAGGCAGCCGAAGAGCACCAGGCGAGCGACATTTTCCTCCAGGAAGGCGAGGTGCCGCGGATGAAGATCAACGAGCAACTCATGATTTTCGGCGACGAGCCGGTGCTGCTGCCGCACATCGCCGGACTGTGGCAGGTGTGCGGCGGAGATTCGCTGAAGGACATGGACGTGGACACGGGCATGGTCTCGCGCTCCGGCGTCCGTTTTCGTGTGAACCTGCACAAGGTGCTGGGCCGTCTCGCGGCGACGCTGCGGCGCATCCGCACGGACATGCCCCATCTTTCCGCCCTGGGCGCGCCTGAGTGGCTGCTGACGCGCTGGGGAGCGCAGGAGCACGGCATGGTGCTGATCACCGGCTCCACCGGGCAGGGCAAATCAACCACGCTGGCCGGTCTGCTGCACTGGATGAACACGAACGTGGCCCGGCACATCGTGACGATCGAGGATCCGGTCGAGTACATCTTCACGAACAACCGCTCCATGTTCACGCAGCGGGAGGTCGGGCGCGACACGCCGAGCTTTCCACGCGGTCTGCGCGCGGCGATGCGCCAGGCGCCGGATGTGATCTTCGTGGGCGAAATCCGCGACCACGAAACGGCCTTCACCGCGCTGCAGGCCTGCGAGACAGGCCATCTCGTACTTGCCTCGATGCATTCCGCCACGGTGGCGGACACGATGGAGCGTTTTGTGAACCTCTTTCCCGCGGACGAGGTGGCGATCGGCCTGCATCTTCTCTCGCACCAGCTTCTCGGGGTTCTTTGCCAGAAACTCGTGCCGGACGTGAACGGCAGGCTGACGCTGCTCACCGAGCACCTGCAAAACGGCGGCGCGGTGCGTGACTGGATCGCCCGCCGGGCCGTGTCGGAAATCCATGATTACATGTCGCGGGCGAACGACCCGAACTGCCGCACCTTTTTGCAGTCCATCGTGGCCGCCTACGAGGCAGGCGTCATTGACGAGCCGACCGCCATCGCGGCATGCGGCAACGAGGCCGAGTTCCGCCGCGCGGCACGCGGCATCTCCTGATTCTCACCCCCACGCTCATGCGCTCGCACGATCTCATCGAATATCTCTACATGGTCATCGAGCGCGGTGGCTCGGACCTGCACATCAGCTCCGGCAGCCCGCCGATGGGCCGTATCAACGGCATCCTCCAGCCCATGACCGACGAGGTGCTCGATGTCGCCGATCTGCGCGAGCTGATCTTCGGCGTGCTGAAAGAAACACAGCGCGCCAAGCTTGAGCAGGAGTGGGAGCTCGACTTCGCCATCCAGGTGGAAAATCTCGGCCGCTTTCGCGGCAACGCCTGCTACGTCCTCGGCCGCATCGAGGCCTCCTTCCGCTACATCCCGAATGTCATCCCCGAATTGCGTGATCTCGGCCACGGACCGACGGTGGAGGGCTTCACCCAGTTGCGTGACGGGCTCATCCTCGTCACCGGCACGAGCAACTGCGGCAAAACGACCACGCTGGCCTCAATGACGCAGCACATCGCACGCACACGCCGGGCGAACATCGTCAGCATCGAGGATCCCATCGAGTATCTGTTCGCGCACGAGAACAGCCTCGTGCGCCAGCGCCAGGTGGGCGCGGACACGCACAGCTTTGCCGCTGCCATCAAAAGCGCGCTGCGCCAGGACGCGGACGTCATTGTCATCAGCGAACTGCGCGATCTGGAGACGATCCGCACGGCGCTGACCGCCTCGGAAACCGGGCACCTCGTCATCAGCACGCTGCACACGCAGGACGCTCCGGGAACGGTGCTGCGCATCCTCGACGCCTTCCCGGAGGAGCAGCAGGATTTCGTCGCCTCGCAACTCGCCGGCTCCCTCCGCGGCGTCATCTGCCAGTCGCTCATGACGCGGCGGGACGAATCCGGCCGGGTCATGGCCTCGGAGGTCCTGGTGGGGAATTCAGGCATCGCCTCCTGCGTGCGCTCACGCCGTCTTTCCCAGCTCGCCAACCTCATCCAGATCGGCGCGGTGGACGGCATGCACACGATTGACGACAGCCTCATGCATCTGGCGAACCACGGCTTCATCAGCCTCGACGACGCCCTCATCCGCGCCCGTGACGCGGAGTTTGTGCGCATCGGTCATGAGAAATTCCTGCGCGAGCGGGAGAATCCCAGAAAGCGTTGATGAAAAACAAAAAAGCGGAGCCGGTTTCCCGGCTCCGCTTTTCAAACGCCGTGTGAACGGCGTGGCGAGGCTTACTTGTTCTTCGCGTCGAACTTGGCTTTGCACTTCTCGCAGCAGAAGGAGACGGTTTTGCCGTCCTTGCCGGTGCTGGTGATGCTTGGATCGGCAGGCTTGCCGCTGATCGGGCATTTGTCAGCGGCGAAGGCGACAGAGCCAAGGGAGAGGATGGCGATGGAGAGCAGAGTTTTCATCGATGATGTGTTTGTATGTGTTTGGGACAAAACCGGCGGAATTACCGGAATTTGCTCCGAGAACGTATGAAACCCCGCGTTTCTTGTCGATCCTGAATCTTTCCTTGCCATTCCGCCCGCCGGGCCGCTAAAACACGCGGCTAAACCGCTACTCCCGATCCGCCATGAGTTTTCTCTCCCGCGAAGCCACCGTCGCCATCCCCGGATTCAGCCGCTGGCTCGTCCCTCCAGCCGCCGTCGCCGTCCACATGTGCATCGGGCAGGTGTATGCCTTCAGCGTGTTCAACAAGCCGCTCGGCGCAGAGCTGGGCGTGCCGGTTTCCAAGGTCAACATCGCCTACCAGATCGCGCTGATGATGCTGGGCATTTCAGCCGCCTTTTTTGGCAAGTGGGTGGAGCGCTCCGGTCCGCGCAAGACCATGCTCGCCTCCTGCTGCTGCTTCTGCGGCGGCCTGCTGCTCGCTGCTCTCGGTGTGAAGCTGAAAATGCTCTGGCTGATTCTTTTCGGCTATGGGTTCGTCGGCGGCATCGGCCTGGGACTCGGCTACATCTCACCTGTTTCGACACTGGTGAAGTGGTTCCCCGACCGCCCCGGCATGGCGACAGGGATGGCGATCATGGGCTTCGGCGGTGGCGCGCTCATCGGCTCCCCCCTGGCGCAGGAACTGATGAATCATTACGCCAAGGCACCGGACACCGGCGCTATGAGCGCCCTGATCACCATGTCCGGCCTGTATGCCTGCTTCATGCTGTTTGGAGCCTTCATCGTCCGCGTTCCCGCTCCTGGCTGGAAACCGGAGGGCTACGAGCCAAAGGTCGCGGCGTCCCACGGCATGATCACCACCGCCAGCGTCTCGGTGGACACCGCGTGGAAGACACCGCAGTTCTGGCTGTTGTGGACGGTGCTGTGCATGAACGTGAGCGCGGGCATCGGCGTGCTCGGCCGCGCGGCGGACATGTGCATGGACATGTTTGGCGTCGGCATCGCCATCGGCGCGGGTTTCACCGGCCTGCTGAGCATCTTCAACATGGGCGGACGCTTTGTCTGGTCCTCCACCTCCGACCTCATCGGGCGGAAGGCGGTCTATTGCATCTACTTCATCCTCGGCTCCGTGCTCTACGCCATCCTGCCCTACACGCAGGAGACGCAAAACCGCACGCTCTTCGTCATCTGCACCGCCCTCATCATCAGCATGTATGGCGGCGGCTTCGCGACGATCCCGGCCTATTTGAAGGACATGTTCGGCACCTACCAGGTCGGTGCGATTCATGGCCGCCTCATCACGGCGTGGAGCATGGCCGCCGTCATCGGCCCCTCGCTCATCAACGGCTTCTATGACAGCCGCGTCGCCGCCGGTGTGCCGAAGGCCCAGGCCTACAACGGCACCTTCTACCTCATGTGCGGACTGCTCGGCATCGGCCTCGTCGCCAACCTGCTCGTCCGCCCCGTCGATCCGAAATATCACGTCAAAGAAGCTACCTCCGCCTGATTTCACGCCATGAAAGCCGTCCTCATCTGGATCATCGTCTCCACCCCGCTGCTCTGGGGCGTCACCCAGTCGGTGAAAAAATCCTTGCCGCTCTTCGGGGTGGAAGCAGTTGCGAAGTAGTCAGCGCATCGCTTTGATGCGTCTCCATGTTTTCGAACGCCACCCTCTTCCTCGCCCGGCGCTACTTGCGCGCGAAGCGTTCGTTCGTGTCCGTCATCACGATCATCTCAATCCTCGGCGTCACTGTCGGCGTCACGGCCATGATCGTCATCAGTTCGGTGATGAAAGGCTTTGAGGGCGAGTTCCGCAAGACGCTCATCGGCTCCGAGCCGCACATGCTGCTGCATCCGCTGGGAAAAAAGCCCGCGCAGGCGAAAACCGCCGCCGAGGTCGCCGCCAGGGTCCAAACGCAGCCCGACGTGCTCGCTGCCAGCGCCTACATCGGCGGCACCATGTATGCGGAGCGCGATGGCATGCAGTCCGGCATGGACGTCATCGCCCTGCCGGAGGACGGCGCGAAGTTTTATATGGGAAAAATCGCCCGCCACCGCCTGGAGGGTGAATTGACGCTGCGTCACGGCGGCCTGGTCTGCGCGGATGTTATCGCCGGGCAGCTCGACGCGCATCCGGGGGACAAAATCAGCGTCTATGCCTCCACGAACGTCACCAGCGCCGTGCAGCGCTTCCGCGTCGCCTCCGACGAGCAGGACGAGAAAAAACGCCACGCCGCCTACAAGGAGATCAAGCTGCATGCGCGCGAAATCATCGTGCAGGGCAGCCTGCGCGCCGAAACCGCCGGACTTTACGGCTACACCACGCTCGAGACCGCCCAGCAGATCTTCGGCCTCGGCGATCAAGTCAGCGGCGTCCTCATCGAATTGAAACAGCCCGGGGAGGTGAAGGACGTGAAAAAGCGCCTGGAGGCCGCCGGCATCATTCCCGCCGGATGGAGCGCCTCGCTGTGGACGGATGCGGGCGACGCACGCCTCGCCGCGATGAACAACGAGCGCGTCATGATGACCATCGTGATCCTGATCATCTTCGTCGTCGCCGCCTTCTCCGTCATGAACACCACCATCACCGTCACCACGCAAAAACGTCGTGAGATCGGCGTGCTCACCGCGCTCGGCTCGCGTCAGGGCCAGATCATCGGCATCTTTGTCTCGCAGGCCGCGTTTGTCGGAACGCTCGGCACCGTAGGCGGCCTTGTTTTGAGCGGTCTGGTGCTTCGCTTCCGCGATGACATCCGCATGGCCATCGCCGTGCTCAGCGGCGGCAATGCCGACACATCCTCCGACATGTTCCTCGCCACCATCCCGGCGCAAATCGAGCCTTGGTTCGTCGTCGCCACCTCCGTCGGTGCCATCGTCCTCTGCCTCCTCGCCGCCTTGCCGCCCGCGTGGCTTGCGGCACGGGTGGACCCTGCGGTGGCGTTGCGGGACTGATTCAAAGTCGTCCTCGTCCTCCTACTCGAACTCGTCCTCGATTCTTCCGTTCCGCTAACAATCACATCTCCCGATCTCACGCCAACACGCCTCTCCTAACTCGTCACCCATCACTCCTTTCCACCCTGCATGATCGAGGACGAGTAGGAGGACGAGGACGACGCCCCCACCATTCGTCATTCTGCATTCGTCATTCCTCATTTCATGTCCAGCGCCCCCCTCTTCCTCGCCCTGCGCTACCTGCGGCCCACGCGCTCGTTCATCTCGGTCATCACCGTGATCTCGATGCTCGGCGTCATGCTTGGCGTCGGCGTGCTGGTGTTTGTGATGTCCGTGTTCAGCGGCTGGCAGAGGGAATTCCGGCAGATGCTCATCGGTTTCGAACCGCACGCCATGGTGCAGCCCATGACCACGCGTGACGATGCGCCGAAGACCGACTGGCGCGAACTCCGGAAAAAACTCGCCGCGCTGCCGGAAGTCGTCTCCGCAGTCCCCGTGGCCGATGGCGTCGTCGTCGTCGAAAACGAGGGCAATCTTCAAGGTGTCAGCATCATCGGCATGAACGACGAGGCGGACAACGGGCTGCTGCAAAAGCTCAGGAAGCACCTCAAGGACGGAAAATTCGACCTCAAGGGCGACTCCATCGTCCTCAGCGACAAATTCGCGAAGGAGATCGGCGCGAAGATCGGCGACACGCTCGTCGTCCATGCCGCCGACAGCGTGAACCAGTTCATCAAGCAGGTGCGCGAGATTCCCGAGGACGCCGAGGAAACGAAACGTGCCGAGGCGCTCGACAACGTCACCGTGTTGTCGAAGGACCTCACCCTCGTCGCCACGCTGCGCGCCGACACCGCCGGACTGCGCGGCTATGTGCCGCTGCACATCGCGCAGGAGTTCTTCAACCTCGAAAGCGACGTCAGCGGCATCGAGCTGGAGTTGAAGGACGCCGACGGCGCCGAGCCCGTCATGGACGCCATCTACCGCTCCGGCATCATTCCCGAGACCTGGGGCTGGCGCACCTGGATGCAGGAGCACGGCTTCATGCTCGAATCCGTCGAAAACCAGCGCGTCATGATGTGGTTCATCCTGCTCTTCATCATGCTCGTCGCCGCCATCTGCGTGATGAACACCACCATCACCGTCACCGTGAAAAAACGCCGCGAGATCGGCATCCTCACCGCCCTGGGCACTCGCGCCTGGCAGATCATCGCCATCTTCGTCTCGCAGGCCGGCATCGTCGCGCTGGCGGGCGTCGTGGCAGGCCTTTGCGGCGGATTTTTCTTCCTCAGCATCCGCAACTGGCTGCGGGATCAGATCGCCGACCTCACAGGCCGCGACATCTTCCCGCAGGACATCTACTTCCTCTCCAGCATCCCCGCCCACACCAACATCGGCGACCTCCTCACCATCTGCACCACCGCCGTCGCCCTCTGCCTCATGGCCGCGCTGGTTCCCGCATGGTTCGCGGCGCGGGTTGATCCCGCGGTGGCGTTACGGGATGGGGGCTAGACTCCATCATTTCTTCTTCCACTCATCCAGCCGCATAGCTAGCGTCTCAGCGGTGACGGATTCGGTGAAGCCATCGGCCAGCGTCTTGGTTTTACCGAAGGTCGTCTCGGCGCGGACGCGGTAGTAGTACTGGCTGCCGGACTGCATGTTCGAGTCGTGCGTGAAGCGGACGATGTGGCGCGGTGCATACGTTTCATGCCAGGAGTAAAACGGGCCGATGCTGTTCAGGATGATCATCTCTTCATCCCTGAACTCGACACGGCGACGATGCAGCAGGGTGAAGAGGCCCAGGCCGATGATGAGAGGCGCGGTGGTGCCCCAGATGAAGCGGAAGATCAGCGGCGCGTCTCCGCTGCGCACCATGGCGATGAAAATCCCGAACCAGATGACACCGAAGAGCAGCAGAAAGAACCCCAAGGCACGAAAACGGCCCGGCGGGCAGTCGATGAGCATTGGAATGCCGTTCTCGTCGAACTCCGTGAGCACGCCGCAGCGTTTCAGACGCTCCGCCAGATCTTCCGTGCCGAGAACGACGGCCTCAACGTCGTGCCGTGCCTCGGATTCGGCGAGTTTCGCTTCTTCACGGCTGACAAACACCGGCAGCGGCAGCACGGAGGGTTTTCCGCCGCCGGCGGGGGTCAGTTCAAGGCTCCAGAGATGCTGCTCGACCGCGCCCGTCATGAATTCGGCGTCCTCGATCACGACGCACGGCAGACCGCGTGGAATCTCCACCCGCAGCGGCAGCGCAACGCCATTCAGCTCGCGCCTTGCCTCGCCTGCGGAGAGTGTTTCATCGTGCTGCCAGATCGTCTCTGTCGTGGTGCTCGATCCCCTGCCGCTGCCACGCGTGATCTTGCGCTGGCAGAGCACCCGCGCCTGAATGACCTCACGCGGCGAGAGCACCCGGTCAAAGCGCAGTTCGCCCTCCAGCAAGGCTCCCGGCCGCAGCGGTGTTTGCTTGAGCCAGAGCGACGGCCTGCCGAGCGCCAAGCGCGTTTTGAAGCGCTGCCAGGCAAAGAAGAGCGGGATCAATGCAAGCGCCGACGGCAGCAGCGCGAACACAGCCGTGAATGATTGGACCAGCTCGCCGCTGACAATGATGCCTAGCGCCAACGGCCCCTGAACGAGCAAAATCCAGCCTGCGGCGACGAGGATGGCCGTCAGGCCGTTTTTCGACTCCTGGATCGTGTCTCCGCTCCACTCCCGCCGCCAGCGCCATGGCTCGGAGGGATGTTGTTTCGCCAGTTTTGCCTCCGCCATGGTCTTCCGTGCCTCCAGAGCGCCGCCCAGCGAGACGAGCGCGCCCACGAGCGGGAAGACCATCGGGAAAATGGACATCATGAGCATCAAACCCCAGCGCAGCTCGGGAAACAGCACGGCCTGCTCCGGCTTCGCGGGGTTCACATAGCAGCGGAAGGGGCGGTCCTTTCCCTCAAACATGCGGATCTGCGCGTGCGCGCGCTGCTGGAAGTCGCCGATGTTATCCGAGCCGCCCGTGAGGCCAACCTCCTCGCTGCGGTAAGTGCGGCCGTGATGTTCATAACGATAGCTCGCGGTCGCTTTGCGGGTGGTGCCGCCCTTGCTGCCGCGTGAGCTTTTCATGTCCGCCTTTTCAATCCAGCACGGCACTTCCTCCCATCCGCGAGCGGACCACCAGGTGCTGATCGCGGGAAAGTAGAGAAACCAGCCGATCGCCAGTCCGGCGATGATGAACGGCAGGCCGAACAGCACGGCACAGCCTCCTCCGAGTTGTTTGGCAGGTCGTGCTGCGCTGGAAGGGATGCGGGTCAGTTTCAGCATGGGCGTAGCTTTGCACAAAGCGGCTGACTTCCGCAACAGGCGCGTATGATGCACGCGTCATGCCTCCCAAGTTTCATCCCTTCGGCGCGTCGCACCAGGCCGTGCTCCTCGTCACCGCGCTGGCGCTGGTGCTGATGATCGTGCTCTCGCGCACGCGTTTCGCGGGCATGGCTGAAAAGACGCTCGGGACTCTGCTGCTGCTGGAGTTTCCCGGCACGATGGTCACTCACCTGATGACCGGCTCCCTGAACGCGCAGACCTGCCTGCCGCTGCAGTTTTGTGACGTGGCCGCCATCGCGGGCGGGCTGGGTTTGTGCTTCAAAAAGCAGTTCTGGTGCGAGGTGGTGTACTTTTTCGGTCTCGCGGGCACGCTGCAGGGGCTCGTCACGCCCGCGCTGCAGTTTGATTATCCCGATCCGCGCTTCTTCGCGTTCTTTGCGCTGCACAGCGGCGTGACCATCGCGGCTTTTTATGTCGTCACCGGCATGCGCATGCGGCCCGCGCCGGGAGCGGTGGCGCGGATGATGGGCTTCTCCCTGTCATGGTATGCGGTCACGGCGGTGGCCAATGTCACGCTCGGCACGAACTACGCTTTTCAGTGCGCGAAGCCGGTCAATGCGAGCCTGTTTGACCACATGGGACCGCCTCCTTGGCACAATCTCACCGCCATCGGACTCGGAGTCGTGCTCTACTCCGCGCTCTACCTGCCCTTCGCCTTCCGGGAGAGCAAAGGCTGACATGTCGCTTTGCATTTCACGTTTTGGCCCCATAATCGCGCCCCCTCAATCCCACCCCGCCTCCAATCCACGACAATGAAAGCCCCCGCCTGGTCCATCGAAGAATCCGCTGATCTGTACGGCATCCGCGAGTGGGGACATGGTTACTTCGACATCTCCAGGCAAGGCGAGGTCGTGGTGAACCTCAAGGATGGCAAGAAGAGCAAGGCCGTGTCGCTCGCCTCCATCGTGAACGGCCTGCGCGAGCGCGGCACGCAGCTTCCGCTGCTCATCCGTTTCGGCGACCTGCTCCGTGGCCGCATCGACGAGCTGAACGAGGGCTTTGCCTCCGCCATCGCGGAAGGAAAGTACCAGGGCGTCTATCGCGGCGTGTATCCAATCAAAGTGAACCAGCAGCAGGAGGTCATCGAGGAGATCACGCGCTACGGTCGGAAGTATCATTACGGCCTCGAGGCCGGCAGCAAGCCGGAGCTCATCGCCGCGCTGGCCTACATGCACGACCCGCAGGCCTACATCGTGTGCAATGGCTACAAGGACGAGGAGTTCATCGATCTCGCGCTCTACGCGCAAAAAATGGGCCTGCAGGTCATCCTCGTGCTCGAGATGCCCACCGAGCTCGATTTGATCCTCGAACGCTCGAAGAAGATGGGCGTACGTCCCACGCTCGGCGTGCGCTTCCGCCTCAGCGCCGAGAGCGCCGGCCACTGGAGCGGCAGCGGAGGTGATTCGAGTGTCTTCGGCCTCAATATCTCGCAGCTCATGCACGTCGTGGACAGCCTGCGGGACCAGGGCATGCTCGACTGCCTGCGCATGCTGCACTACCACCAGGGCTCGCAGATTCCAAACATCCGCGCCATCCGCCAGGCGGTCACCGAGGCCACGCGTGTGTATTGCGGCCTTGTTCAAGAAGGCGCCCGCATGGGCATCCTCGATCTCGGCGGCGGTCTCGCGATCAGCTACGACGGCCAGAAAGGCGCCAGCGCCGCCAGCAGCAACTACGGCACGAAGGAATACTGCGCCGACGTCATCGAGGCGATCACCGAAGTCACCGCCGAGGCTGGCGTGCCGCATCCAGACATCATCACCGAGTCCGGCCGCGCCATCGTGGCCTACTACAGCGTGCTGGTGATCAACATCCTCGACATCAACCGCTTTGAGTCCCGCTCGGACATCAGCGAGATCCAGATCAACAAGGACTCCCCTGCCCTGCTGCGCAACCTTCACGAACTGCGCGTTGAAAGCACCCGCAACGCCGCCAAGACCAGCCGCGACCGCCTGCAGGAGATCTACAACGACGCCGTTTACTACCGCGACAAGCTCCGCAGCGAGTTCAACTATGGCAAAGTGAACCTCCGCGAGCGTGCGCACGGCGAGGAGCTTTACTGGGACATCATGAAGTGGGTCTCCGACATGCGCGAGAAGTGCGAGCACGACGGCTCCCAGATGGAACGCCTCGACACCATCCTCACTGATTACTACTACGGGAACTTCAGCGTCTTCCAGAGC
>Ga0315900_10003065_pt1 | contig 24787 bp, 31 predicted proteins | sample LakEriMetagenome_FD_203521 | JGI IMG/M metagenome (GOLD analysis project Ga0315900, IMG submission 203521) | Freshwater fungal communities from buoy surface, Lake Erie, Ohio, United States - Buoy 12 MA114 | ecosystem: Environmental > Aquatic > Freshwater > Lake > Lake biofilm | place: USA: Lake...
TCACTGCCAATACGCACCATGCGAAGTTCGTCATCTAAGGTACCTACTCTTTCTACAAGTTTGCGAACTGATTCAATGTTTCTTACCATGAGATCCCATAGTCTCTGCTCTGCTACATCAGCAGTCTGGCGTTTGAGCCAAGCCACTGTAGTTGACCCTGTATTGAGCTCACGGTCACGAGCATTGATTTTCATTCCGTCAACTTCGGAAGGATCATTGATCCATTTGCAGGCAAAGCCTATACGATTAGTCATTAGATAGTCCTGAAATAAGAAGTTCACGTTCTGTCATATATGCCACAGGTTGGATCCATCCATTGCCCCAACATTCATATAAAATCTTTTGATATTCAGCCGGGCATTTTTCACTTATCTCGAATCCTGCTCTTGGAGCAGTGACGAACTTATCAACGATACGAAAACGAGCATCGTCTTGCTTGATTGTGAGAATTTGGCTGCGATGTGTACTAAATGTCATACTACAAGTATAACATCATTACCGCCAGTTGTCAACTACAAACTTATCCTGAACATCCTGCGGATTTGGTTCACCGTGGAACACAGCAATGCTACAGTCCGCAGGAGGATGAACATCATGTCTTACGGTTTTGAACTGCCTGCCGCCTTGCGCCACAGTGAGTTCGTCTCTGCTACGTATTTCCCATTTGTAACTCATAATCCATTCTCTAGGCCAAAACCTCATTCGATCTTTGGCTAATTTCCAAATCCAATCTTGATCTCCCTGCAACTTTTGAGCGTCTGATGGTTTCTGTTTGAATTGATCGTAGATGTAGCTTTGAGTTCCATGAGTCCATGCCAACACTGAACTATTAAGATAGTTCCAACTGGGGAAAAATTTTCTGTTGAAGTCGTGAATGCCTATAAAACTATTATTGTGATAACCTGCAAGTTTGTCTATGTTAGCATGTATAACCACATCGAGATCCATGTACAGTATCCTACCTTTGAGAGGTAAAGAAGAATCAAACATATGAACCTTGTGCCACCAACCTCTGGCATAGTTGGCATTTGGCTGATATATTTTACGCACTCCTGCGATATCATGTTGATCATCAGTGAGACAGGCAAATTCATAAGGCACAGTGAGATGTCTTGCAATCATGTTACGCAGACGTTCAACATACTCTCTGTTGTACTTGTTACCGAATCTCACGCAGAGGACTGTGATTTTTGTGTTAGGATCGTGGTCAGTGGGCAGCGATTCACCGACTACCGCACCCGGCATCGGATAACCATTTGCTTTGTAAAACCGCCTTTGTTCTTTAGACCAACCGGCTCTATCTTCTTTTGACAATCGCATCTATGGCTACCAGGTCTTTTAAGATATCGCTGAGATCATCTAACTTGATCATGTTAGGACCATCACTAGGCGCATTGTCCGGATCTTCATGGCATTCCATGAACAGAGTTGATACACACCCTGTGGCTACAGCAGCTCTCGCCAAGTACGGGACCATGGTCCTATCGCCGCCAGATCTTTCTCCCATTCCGCCAGGTTGTTGTACAGAATGTGTGGCATCAAAGACCACTGGATACCCGGTGCTTGCCATAATAGGCAAACTACGCATATCCACAACAAGATTATTGTACCCATGAGTATATCCTCTTTCGCATAGCATGATGCGTTCATTGCCGGTTGAAGCAATCTTTGCCGCAACGTTTTTCATATCGTGGGGAGCAAGGAACTGTCCCTTCTTGACGTTGATTACACAGCCAGTTTCTCCTGCGGCCACCAACAGATCAGTTTGTCTACAAAGGAATGCAGGAATTTGTAAAATATCAATGCCTGCCTCTGCACATTCTTTTGCTTGCCATGATTCGTGAATGTCTGTTAAAACAGGCACTCCGAACTGATGCTTGATCGAATTAAGAATATGTAAACCTTCTTTGATACCCACACCTCGCTTGGTAGAAATACTACTTCGATTGGCTTTATCAAAACTGCTTTTATAGATCAAGGGAATACCAAGTAACGATGTGATAGCAATTAGTCTAGCACAAGTTGCTTCTGCATGATCCTGACTTTCTATTTGACAAGGTCCTGCAATTAAAACAAACGGAAGGTTGTTACTGATAGCAAGTGAGTTGATGTTAAATGTACGCATATTATTATTTACCAGTGTCTAATGGTGTTGGCAATAATAAAGCAACAGGTTATAACGTGAATGATAACCCAGAATGTTTTAAAAAACAAAGCCCACCGGGCTTCTTTTAATGTGAGGATAGGAACATCCGGACGATCGTCATCTGTGTTTCCCATAAGGTGCCCGGTTGCCCGGGCCCATATGCGTTCAATACTATTCATTCAACACTCACGTATAACAGGAATATCGCCTTCGTATGTTGCTGAGTTGCCAGCGTGTTCAAATACTTCTACGCTTTTAATCCGGACAGTAGGATTTAGCGGATACCGATGATTGCCATTCTTTAGCAACCAATCCATCTTATCATAGCACATTTTAGCGAACAGTTCGCAACCAACACCTTCTACAATACGTAGATCACAAACGCCTTGTCTGCGATAGGGTTCGGTTTGTACACGTTCTTGATTACCGTCGTGTTCTGGATTTGAACTCCAACCAGCCATTTCTTTGAATCTATCCAACAGTGGATCATCATGTGCAATTACAGTAGTGTGGTCAAACATATGATCCGCCCACGTTTTGAAATCTTTTAGACCACCGAAGTCCATGCCCCAATTCTTTTCATCTAGTGTATCGCATTCGAACACAAGTTTAATACCAATTGAGTAACCGTGTAGCAGTGAGCAATGACTGTGTGTGGCACGCCATTGTCTGAAGCAACAACTAAGACCTCTGTCGTTGCCGTAAGTTTTTGTTGAAAGAAATTTTGCCATCTCTAGTCTCCTTTATATAGGTAGCAAGTTTGATGACTGCAGAGTGTTTAAAGAGGGATGATGCCATAAAGTCCTCTGTGATACTGTGTGTATGTAATATTATATTACATTTCTATTTATAATGCAATGAATTCCACATTATTTTTTTGCCATTCCGTTGGCATACACCATCCCTGTTTATTATAGATGACAAATTTTGTATTGGGGTAATGTGTGAATACCGCTGCAATTTGATAAATCCAATAGCTGGGATCCACTGCCTGTGCGCCCGATCGCGCATAGTTCACGGTGCCTTTATAGATATTATTCACAGTGTGGTCTATCGGATACAGATCAAATCCGATCAGTATAACTTCTTCGTGCCCTAACACAGCTGCTAACAGCACAGCGTAGCCACCACTGCCCCAATGTTCTGCATGATTGACTTTGGCTTCGCCTCGGGTAGGCACTTCAGGCAGTAGATGAACGTTTTTGTTTTTTCTTATTTTTCTGAAATAGTGATGCCAGTGATCACGTACATAGATTTTTGTGTCTTTGGTATTGGGATTGGTTACAGCTTCTTCTGCCATCCTACGATCACAGCAGATCAAATGATCGACATTGAGATCTCTGTGTATGGCATTGCAGCCTATTAATGTATGTTGAGTGTATGTACTAACATCAACATGGCGTCTGCTTTCGCCATTGCCGATTACCAACGCCTGAGACATTATTCAATTCTGCCGAATCCGTTCCAAATACCAGGACTGCCTGATTTAGTGCATACCCAACCTACGAACTTTCCTGGAGTTGGATAATTGTTCCATACTACATCGCCTTCATTAAACCCGCCGCTGCTAGGAGGTTCATTGCCGCTGAGGTGTAGTTTGTCATTGAATTTCAAAGCACCATTGACATGTAGACTGCTACGTGGATCAGCAGTACCGACATTGATAGCTAGAGAACCTATAATAGAAACTTTAGTATCACCTGTGGCAGGGTTTCCGATGACTATGTTGCCGCCAGCTTTAATAGAAATTCTTGTTGTATGGTCAGTGCCTAGGTCTAAATCTGTGTAGTTGTATGTGCCAATCATAGCAGTGTTCAGTGATGATGCACCGATCACAATGTCTACGTTTTGATCTATGATATTCACAGCCGACTTAGGTTGGTCGGTACCCAGCCCTAGGCGATCGGTGTTGGGGTCATATATCAAATATTGATTTACACTTAACCCGCCATCTACTATCAATCCTTTGAGATGACCGACTTCTCGAAGATTGCTTTTTGTTACAGTAGGTCCTAGTTCTTTTTCGTCTAGTACTTTGATGTTATTGATAGATAGAATTTTATTTTTTGCTAAATCGATGCTTTCGGAAACAAAAAATCTATCAGGATCGGTGTTGAACAAAAATTGTTTGTTATGTCCTTGGCCGCTCCAGAGTATACCCTTACCATTGATATCGCCTTTGATAACTATGTAAGGAAATTCAGCAGAGTTAATTTCTTGACCTTCTTGCAATACTTCTTGCAACAGGGCTGTTAGGGCATTTAATTTTTCTTGACTTGCCATGTTATGAATTTCCAATTTTACCGAACGGAGCCCACAGTCCCGGGGATCCGGTTTGAATACATACCCATCCTACGTAGGAGTTCATTCTTGGTTCTATATTCCACACAATGTCGCCTTCGTTGTACGATCCATTTGTGGGATAAGTGCTGTCGTATTTTTGCAGTCTATTATTGAATCTCACTGCACCGTTGACATGCAAATCGACTTCTGGATCTGGAGTTGACACTCTCACTGATAGCTTACCATGCACATGTATCTGTGCAGGAGCCATTTTAGGATTACCTAATATAATGTTCCCGCTAGATGAAATGATTATTCTTGCAGTGTTGTCCGTACCTAATTCTAAGTTATGGCTGGCATATGTGCCAATGAATGCTTTTACAGTATCCTTGGTGCCGAGTACTATCTCTACACCGTCATCTAAAATACTAACAGCAGCATTAGGACTTTCTGTGCCTAGTCCTAGTCTGCTGGTGTTAGCATCGAACACCATAAACTGACCCACTGACATCCCACCATCTACTATCAGACCATTAAGGCGACCAACTTCTCGGAGATTACTTTTGGTTACTGTGGGACCTAATTCTTTCTCATCAATTAGTTTGATGTTGTTGATAGTGACGCTTTTACCTCTAGCAAGGTCTATAGATTCAGATGAAAAGAATCTATCCGGACCAGAGTTGAATATAAATTGTTTGGTGTTGCCCTTCCCCGCCCACAGTAGACCTTTGCCGTCTAACGTGTCTCCCGAAAACGTGATAGGTACATCTTTTTCAAATTTGATGTCAGCACGTATCTCATCAACTTCTAGGATCTTGGTTTTGAGGATGCCCTGCACTGTGAGATTGTCGATGTTTTCCACAAACAGATTCTTAACAGTAACACCGTCGTTGTTCACAGTAAGCTGAGTTTTTACCGCAGTGTCTGTGATACCAGTACTGGAGAAGTTTTGTATTTTGCCACCTGAAATATGATCACCTGACAGCGATCGGAATGGCATTTTCCGTGCGATTTCTTTGATATCCGGGCCAGCGGTTTGTGCGATTGCGTTGATTTCATCGCCTAGTGCGGCTAATAAATTATTGACATTGCTCATAGTAATGTATTTATCCGCCAAAGAAAAAGCGGGCCGAAGCCCGCTTTTACTGAGAATTTACTTTGTTATTGTACTTTTAACAATATAGTATCTTCGTTGATCCTACCGTTGAGCTTGATATCCACAGCTTTGATATCGTCTAGGAACTTGCGCAACTGTACCTTACCCGCTGCCTTGAATTCTTTAAGCTGTTCTTCGGGCTTGCGCAGGGTCTTCTGTACACTTTTTATTGTATCAAACCCAATAATTGTGGTTCCCTTGACCCCAAGTTCATTGAATTCCGCAGCCATGTACTTGCCAATTTTACGTGTCTTGACGTTATAAATCCACAGTTCTTTGGTACCTATGATGTCTTGCGGGTTGATAGAAACCAATTTAAGTGTTTCATCCTGCTTGAGGTACTTCATCTTAGCCACAACTTTGGCCTTGTCAGTGGGCTTCTTAGCACGAGGCTTTTTATTGACCTTGGCTTCTTGTGCCAGCATGTCACACGCTGAAAGGATTTCGCTATAGAACAGAGTGATCTTTTTCAGATTAGCCTTGCTCAAATGACTGTAACCTTCCTTCAACTGTTCGTCTTTGGTGGTAGCTGCTTCAACTAATTCTTCGTAGTTGCGAATATATAGATCTTTGATAATGCGAGCGTGAGCAGCTTTGGCCTGACGTCCACGTAGAAGATTCAGCAGTTTAAATGCTTTTGGATCAAACGATTCTGGATCTGTTTGAAACGCCTCAATAGCATCTTCGATTTCTTCAGTCATGCCTATTGCAACATCACGCAGTCGTTCTTGAATACTAGGAGTATACACTGCGGGCTTAACTTCGACAGCACCATCTTCTGGCTCTGCTTCGTCGTGTTTGCCCTCTTCAATGATCTTAGCAATAGACTTGCTTAACCATTCTGCGGTGTTACGACCTTCGTTGAAGTCTGCTCTTATTGCAGGCATGCCTCTAAGTAGATTGGCAGCGATAGCACCTACGGTTGTGCCGCAACGGTTATCTTTGGTATTCTTAAAGGCTTTGATAATATCTTTTGGATAGTCCTGGCTGCTCATCCAATTAATAACCTTAGGTTTAAGTTCTTTACCGCTGGTTTCTAACCGGTAATAACTCATAGCCATACGGAAGTGTCGACTAAACTGATCAGCAGTCATGGTTTCGTGATCATCCCATTTCGGACTTAGATCACGTCCTTTGTTCTGGCGAATAGCAATGCTGGCTTTTTTCAGTTTGGTTACCATAGAGTCACTCCTGTTGTTAAACAATACATATATTATAGCACCAAACTGTGAGTTTGTCAACCATGTCCAAATCTCTTGATTTCGTGCAGATCACCATTCTCATCTTCTTGATACACAATGGCTTCCATAACACCCAATCCAAGATTGGCTTCTGCTATTTCCAACGCTTCTTTCCTGCTGCTGGTGGTTTCTACCAATTCTTCGTGACCGGCTTCATCCACTGCCCAAACTTCGTATAGTTCAAAGTTCATGATACTAACACAATCTCCTTAAGTAAATTTTTCCCAATCTCCACCAGGCACTATTGCCCAGCCAAGACGCTGGAGATCATTCCGGATCTCGTCGGTAATACAACCTTCTGGTACGTATCCATTTGCAGGGCGATGATCTAATCCGTAGCCAGACTCGTCATTGCCAATGCCGCTACAATACCAATCAATGTAGTCGCCTTCTTGTCGCATATCTGCCACAATGCCTCCAGCATATCTCCAAGAAGCTGACCAATAGTCTCTGTCTGGATCTTGTCTAAGGATAGGAACAACTTCCAATTTTATAAAATCGTTATTACATATGGCCGCATATACATTTTGGGCATAGGTTTCGCTGGCACGAACTTTTTCTAAAATCCACTCGTTACTGCGTAGATCGTATTCCATGTTGTTCTGTTGCCAAGCAGGATCGTTAATCTTGTTGGCATCGTCGATTTTAATCTGATCCCACATGTCAATGTAGGCTTGGTTAGGTTCTTCACCCTTTTCTTCAGCCCGTTGGATCGCACCTTCCTTTTGAAAGGTATGTCGGTTAGGACTGCTTGAAACTTTTGACATCTTTAATTGCTTTCTTTAGAGTTTCTGCGTAATTAAGAGCCTGCTGTTCACTCATAATAATGTTAGCTTCGTACTTAACATAACCTTTGGTCAGCAGGATCCAAATAGTCTGCCAACGATTCAGACTCCACCATTGAGACTTCTGAGTCGTATAAGTTGTAACAGTGACGCCAGTGTCGTCTGCTTCGATCCAGACATTATGATCGTGGTCTGGATCTGTACATTCGCAAACAACTTGATATGACATCGCATCTCCCCAACTACTACGCTTAAGGATTCCTTGTGCAGGAATCTGAGGTTTAAAATCAGTTGAAGGTTTTAACATCATTTCTCCGTTCATATATGCTTTGTACCATGCGTTGATAATCTTCTTCTAGCAACACGGTTTTATACATGCTGAGAGCCTGTGTAATCATGATACCTGCTATCTCGATATCTTTGTAGTCTTCCAACATCACAGCGGTAAATTGTAGATATTTGGCATAAAGGTCTTCAATGCTATGGTCGTTTTTATCTGCTATACTCATATCAAGTCCACAGGCTTTCGCGAATCTTAATCAGTCGGATCATCATAGCTTCATCTTCTGCTTCGTAGGCCTTTTCGATCTTTGTAAGCAGTTTGTGTGCCTTGTCGCTGGCTTTACGATCAGCAGGATCTTTTGAGTTTAGGCTGGAAAACATACTGCCTGGATACTTCACACGCATGGCATCACAGTGAGCACTCCAGCCGCTTGCTTCATATGGATCGGGACGATTGCGATAGGTCACAGTCCACCAGGTATAAAGCTCTATAATTTCCTTAGCGGCTTTGGCCTGATAAGTTGGCTCTGCTTTATGCTTCTCGCCTTCTTCCAAAAATTCTTCGTTGGTTAATGTTTCAGCCCAACGTAGGTATTCCATGCCAGCTTCTGGACAACGCCATGTTCTCAAACGTAGCCATCCTTTGCGATACCAGGGAACATTGAACTTGGTCTTAGCATCATCACTCCAAATACAGTGATGCCATGCTTGTTCTATTTCAACAAAATCCACAAGCTCGTTGAAAAGACAAGGAAGAAAGCGATTGCCCACATCACGCCAAGTGCCCGGCGCAATATCTCGGGGATGGGCAGTAAGGGCATGGCTGCGAGTAATCCAGCGATTATTAATATAATAGCGAATGTCATTTAGTCGATCTGGTATGTAATAGACAAATTTTTGAAGGTGATCCAACCCTTCTTCAGCGATCCAATAGCGGATAGGGTGAGATTTGGCTGAACTGGCATACCAGGCATCCCATTCTTCGCTGGTGCCGCACTTGAGCTTTGGCGTACCACGAAGCCAATCTGCAAATTTCGAACATGTCCAATAATGACTACGCATTTTTATTCCTCAAAGATTATACTGCCGAACACTTTAATTATACAATCTTTTAGAAAACCTGTCAAGATGATTGTTTTTTGACTCAAATTTTTCTCTGATAGCCTGCTAAATTAAGCATGATTGAATATTGTTCATAGGCCTTTTGCACAGCAGCGTTGGTATGCCTAATGTTTGCTTCTTCACGTTCCTTGTTCATTAAGGTTTCGAACATGTCAATTTCTCCTTGACTATGTCGTTGCCATTTGAAGAAACGACGTTCCATTTCTATCAGTGTTCGCAGTCGACCTTCTGGAATTTCTAAGGTAATGACCTGCTCAGTTTCAAACTCCACAATGTCATTGCGAATAATATCAGCTCGGGATGGTTCTGTAAAGAAACGTGGAGGGTGATAACGTGCTCTACGTTTTTGGTCGTTGAGCACATTCACTTCATAGTTGCGACAGAAGTCTTTTAATTCGTCAGTCATAGGATGTTAGGTGTTGGTGTCTGTTGGTGCTACAAAATTGTTAAAATAATCTAAAATTTCTTTATGGGAAACAAACTCATTTGTCTGAACGTGTTCGGGGGACGTTAATATGTATGGAACATAGTAATCTTTCATGATATCATAATACTTAGACAAATCTACAAGTCTCAGACCATGTAATACCTGCATCCAGCTTCTATCAGTGAACATACTGAAATCAATTTCGGGAGATTTTCCCTGATGTAGTTGTTCTAGAATTACTGCTAATCTTTCTGGAGGTGGGTAATTCTTTTGAAAGTCTCTCCAAAATTCAGTATCCTGTCGCTTGGTCATGTAGTGTAGATAAACAAATTCTAGTATGTTAGTGTTGCGATCGAGGCATCGCTTGTTAAGGTCTTCTTCGAACTTGAGGTCAGTGGTATTGAATCCATCACAATTTAAAAAATCAATAACATTCAACGCACTGACCCAAATGTTTGTGGCTTCCAACGGTTCTAAGAATCCTGCACTTAGTCCAACCGCCATGGAATTTCCCACCTTGGTCTTTTCATATGTGCCTGCTTCGAACTTAAAAATTTTAGGCACAGTAAGTTGTTGACCAAAAAATTCCTGTGCTTCTTCGAGAGCTTCTTGATCTGAACAGAATTTTGAATTATACACGTACCCGCATCCGTATCTACCGTTTACAGGAATTCTCCATATCCAACCATTCTTCATACAGAATGCATCAGTCACTGGTGAAATGTTATTGTCGTGCTCGATGAAAAACGGCATCGCTCTGTCAAGACCACAGCTGTCTGCATAACTGTTCCATTTGACTTTGTGATGTTTTCCAATTACTAATCGAGCAAATCCTGAACAGTCAAATACAAAGTCGCAGGCTAATTCACTGTCATCATCTAAAATTATATGGGTAATAATGTTATCACCTCGGAATTCTTTAACTCGTGCATCTATATGATGTATGCCCTTGTTAGCTGCAAACTTTGATAGATACGTTGCTAATAGCCTTGCATCAAAATGCAAAGAAAACTGTCCGTGATGATTTAAAGGAAACGCATCAAGGGATGAATCTTTGTCTGTCCAGGTAAATGGTACACGATTTTCCTTTGACATTTTTTCATACACTGATAAATCTTGTGAATCGCTGTCAGCGATAGACGCTTGCAATGACAGCAACTTGTCAATCAAGTTTTGATGTACAGGAATTGGATTATGAACTTCGTCTTTGTATATAAAACTATGGAAATAACTTTGTCCGTCGTTGTTCCAGTTGGCAAAATTAATTCCTAATTTGAATGTGGCCTTGCATTCTCTAATTAAATCTGTGATTGGAATGTCCAACATGTCGAGAATATTTGTTAAGAATGGCACGGAGCCTTCGCCAGCACCTAAAATACCAATTTCGCCACTTTCTATAAGTGTTACGTCATAGTGTGGATAGAATTTTTTAGCAAATAACGCAGTAAACCAGCCAGCGGTTCCACCACCGATTATATAAACTTTTTTCATGCAATTATTTATATGCTGTATTTTTGCATAATTTTTTTATAAACCTCAGGCTGTGCAGCTTTGGGAGCGCACAGTCCGCACCAGCAACTGGATTTATCACAGATAATATCTGGCAACGTGTTAGTTTCCAATTTTTGTTTGAGATCTTTTAATAATGCTTCACTGTTTTTGAGATACCCTAACACTCCGACTTTGCTGTCTAGGTTCATTCTACAGTCTTTATTAGTGAAAATTTCTCCAGTTGTTTGCCTTATGTACAGAAAGAATCGATTAACTGAACAGGTCCAACCTTTGAATCTATTGTTTTTAATATAGGTAGTACCGCTGTCAACATCAGTACACAGTGTTTCGCCGCCACAACAGGCCCGACCCTTGGATGACAAATCAATACCGTTTTTAAAAAAAGATATTACCTTAGTGGTCATTGATACCTGTTTGGTTCCGGTTAGGAATTCAGATTGTTCGGGAGTGTAATTGAATTTAAAATTGGTCCACCCGTGATCTAGTTGGCGTGTGATATATTTCACATCGTTATTTTTACACCACTCAATTTGATCTAAACATACTTGCCATTTTTTAGGGTGCATGAGTACAGACACTTGGAAATTTTTATTGCTGTCTTTTAAATATTTCACATTTTGCCTAAACATATCCTGCTGCTTTACAAGGCTCTCGGAATGAAAACTCATGGTAAAGTAATCGACTAGGTCTGCAATTTTTTTCCAACGCTCTGGACTGGTTATGCCATTAGTAATTAAACCAATGTTAAGATTCCAATTATGATACAACGACTTTTTACTTTTTATATATTCAAGTATTTCTAAAATATGAGGATGGAAAATACTTTCTCCACCTTGTATATTCAATGTAGCGAATCTAATATGATCCGGACGTGAACACATGTATAAATTCAAGTACTCCACAATAAAATCAACGGTGCTGAGACTGTCTTCCAAGCTAGGATGATCTTGGCTGTTGTCATGACCGTCACCGCAGTAACTACAATCCAGATTGCATTTTAATGTAGATTCCCATGCTACCTGGAAAGAGTTATGAGAATTAGTTTGATCTATGTAGTTGAAGTCGGGCACAAGATTTGCTTATAAAATCAGTGATTAACTGTTAAATTATCAGCCATAGGAAAGATTGTGGCGATGGCCTTGGCACAGGCAACAGCTACCAGCTGATGTTCTTTCTGTGTGCCATTTGCCGAACGCAGTTCAATGAAGTGTATCCATGAACGCAGTGTGCCATTCATATACAAGCGGCTCACTGTGTTGCCTTCTGGTAATACTACACGAGCTTGTTCTTTGGCTATGCCTTTAGACACAGCCCATTCGTATGTTGACTTTGCAAGTTCAATGAGCTCTCGTTGTCTACGAGACCATTCTTCTTGTAACATTGTATCACCAATTGTTGGTTCCAACTCGACTGAGTTTTGTCTGTTCTTTGGATCTTGCTTTCGTGCTTCTCTAACCACAAACGAGAGATCTTTAGTAGGGTCAGCATATCGCTGGCTGAACTCTTGGAAGGCAAAGCTTCTGTGACGCAGGATCTGTCTGGCGATATCTCTAGTTGTGGTGATTTCAACGCAGGCTGAAACCATTTCCAAGGGACTCCAGTGTGCGTGTTTAACAAGATATCGTATAAGCTTCTCTGATGTCTCTGTATTGAGCTGGTTGCTTGGGTTGCTGACACGGGCGCAATACGCAATGAGTTCCTGCGCATCGTCGATGCCAAGGTCTGCAAATTCTGCGGTGGGCTGACTATAGGATAAGAGTTTAACATTCATTTAGGTTTCTTTCAAAATTTTCATTAGTTTTTCTTTTTCAAGAAGGTCTCGTTCCAGTTCTACATACTGCTCACGTAATTCCTGAAGTTGTTTCCAGCGTGACTCTAATTCCGGATTGGGTGTAAGGATAGCCAGTCGCTGTTCAATCTTGTCTATAGCTTCACTGAGACTCTTACCTCCGATTTTGATATCAGCACCCTTCTTCATAGTTAACCCATCGGCATCTATATGCACAGTAGTAGGATTACTATTGATCGTATACCCCGCAGTACCGTTGGTGGTGTAGACATAAGGAGTAGTAATACTACCCGAGGTAATACCAACATTCGAAGTAAACGTACTAGGATCGAGGGTGATAGTGTCTGTGCCCATACTGGTTCCTATGTTATAGGAAGACCAATTTGGCACAGCACCATACCCACCAATGGTGCCAGCCGCACCACTGCCAACGAAGACAGTGTCCTGATTATGCTGACTTTGCTTCTTTGCGGGCATTTTTTTCTTCGGTGATTTCGTTGCGGCGAGCTTTAACTGCCTTACCTACTTCCTGAAGAGCTTTGCGGGCACGAGTTCCTGCGGCGTTATTACCTGCGGCAAATTTAGCATCCTCTGATAGAAACGCTTCCATTGCTGCTTTTAATTGTTCTACTGTGTTTGACATGTTTTTTCCTTTGGTTAATGTTACTGCTTCATCCGGTTCTGATATGATTAATAAACCACCCAATCAAATCCCATTCTTTGGGACTTTTTTGAGTCGTATAACTACCAGCAGCCCCGTGATGATTGTTATGCCAACCTTCTCCTAAACTGATCAGGTTAGCTATCCAGCTGTTTGTGCTGAAATCTTTGGTGTCATAATTACGATACCCATGACTGTGACCTAACACATTTACCACACTTGTGGTGTTAAGTGCAATTGTAGCAGGTAAAGAATATAAAAACAACCCCATTATTGGATCTATGAAAAATAAAATAGTTACCGGTATCAATAACAATTTAAAATAGTTATCGTGAATCCATCTTTGAAACTGGTTTCTTGAAAGATCTTTTACATAGCTGATTGGAATTTTAACTTTAGGGGAGCCGTATCCAGTCCACACAGATAAAATACCTCTGAACGATAATTTTCCATTTCGATAAGAGCTGTGTGGGTCATTGGCTTGATCGGAAAATCCGTGATGTGATCGGTGTACAGCTACCCATGCAATCGGAGAACCTACTGTAGCGTATATACTTGTGATAGATAGAATTTTTTCTATAACCGGAGTTGTTGTAAACGACCGATGACTGAGTAATCTATGTAAGCCGACACTGATGCCAATAGGACAGAAAATCACAAACATCAAATACGAAAGTATCAGTAGATATAGTGGCCCAGTGGTCACCGCATAATAGATCGCAAATACAGACAACAACAAGTTGATGAATTGTATAGTTCTAATTTTTTGATTGGTAGTCATGCTCCCTCTGATAACTCTTGCCATTGATCGTGAGATAATATTGTGGGGTTCCATTCATCAAACAATCCTGCTCTTTGTTCATAGTAGACAAAATTTTGCCAACATTGTTGAACCATCCACGGACAGGTTTGTATATATCCTTCTGGCTCGACCCACATGTTATTACTGGACTCACGCATCATCTTTTTCCAAAGATTCCACCAACCCTTGCCGCCTCGATTTCGATTCTGCATGGTAATGATATACAAGTCGTAATGATTTATATCTATCAACGGCTTTACAATTCTCTCGTGATGTAGTTTATAAGACTCGACCATGTTGTGCCTACTGCATCTAAATTCAGGAAACAGGTAAAGTCGATTGGCCATGCGGGCGACATTATTTGGAAATTTTCCGTTGTTATAAACACCTGCCATGATGATAGGTTTGTCAGTGGCCTTTTGGTAAACAACCACGTACCCGCTGTGATCTTTTATGATGAGTTTTTCTTTTGTATAGTTTTGTCGCAGCCAGTTATCTTCTTCCAAGCAAATAGATCTTACTCGTTCGAATTCATCACAGGTATCATGATAGATAACATGGTATGTGTTTTCGTATGAAAAAACGCTCAAACTATATCCCTTATATTGGTGTGGTCGGTAGGATTCGAACCTACAAAGCGATGTCTAAGACGTTGCCCTTACCCAAATGCGTTTCACAACGGACCGGAGGTATGCCATTCCACTCACGACCACTCATACAGTATATAACCGTAAACGCAAAAGGTCAAGCATTTTGTAGTTAAATACTGTCAGAATATGACGCACGACTTTACCAAGATACCTTTTGACCGCATAGTAAGATTTGGACAACGTACCATGCTGGACAGGCCACTGTTTAGTATCAGTTGGATTCTGGGACGCTTCTGTAACTACAACTGTTCATACTGCTGGCCGTATGCCCGCAGTGATAAAATTGATTATCAACCATTTGAAGTATATACCAATGCCATAGATGAAATCAAATCACAGGCACGGGCTAATGGATTCAATGAGTTTCACTGGAGTTTCTCAGGCGGGGAGCCTACTGCTTATAAACAGCTGCCCCAACTCATGCGGTATATGCAAGACGATCTTCAAAGTCCGTACCAGAGCATACACATGACCACTAATCTTTCACCCGGATCTAAGTGGTGGAACACATGGTGTGCCAACACAGACATGGTACAACGTCGCAGTATCACAGCCAGCTTTCATGCAGAATTTGCCAAGGAGCAGGAGTTCGGAGACAAATGCCTGCAATTGATCTACGAGCGAGTACATGTCACAATAAATCAAGTAATGGTGCCTGACCAATTTTGGTCTTTGTATGAACGCTGCCAACGATTCCATGCTCGTGGAATTAATGTGACACTGAAACCTCAGAGTGATCCTACTGCCAGCGGCATTGTTCAAGGATACACTGATGAAATGATACACATCATGCAGACAGGGTTTCCACAGCAGTCAATAGACGGAGAACTTTATCAAATAGCTTTATATGATGACACCGGCGCAGAATATCTTTTTGATCAAGCAGAGAGATTTAATGCATTTGGATTTAATAAGTTTCAAGAATGGACTTGCAATAGCGGATATCAAAGTGTTATAATAAGAAGTAACGAAGTGAAACGATCGTATAGCTGTCACGATCAGCCCTTGGGAACATTGACTCAGGGATTTAAATTGTTTAATAGTCCACAGAATTGTGAGACTGCCAATTGCGTGAGTTCGGCAGATTCTAAGATCCCAAAATGGAAAAATATACATTTTGCAAACAACAATGAAAAGAATAAATCTATCTAATGATACTGTGGTAGACATACCAGATGGCCCTATTGGTATCAGTTGCTCTGGCGGCGTAGATAGTTCTCTATTGCTGTACATCCTTATGGCAAATTGCACAGACACTATACACGTTTTTACTCTCTCAAACGACCGCAAGGGTCGGGCCAATGCAGTTATAGTTCCTAAAGTTATTGAACGATGCATTCAGCTCACTGGTAATTTAAATGTCATACAACATTCTTATTATGCAGCAGATCAAATAGAAAATACATTGTTTGATGTTCCGCGTGAGTATCTAAAAAACAAAACTATCAACTGCATCTTTTTTGCAATCACGGCAAACCCACCCGCTGACGTGGTCTTTGCTGCACAAGGTTCAGAGCACAGTAATAGAGATCCGCTGACAATCAAAAAAGAAATCGAACACAACGGGTTTCTGTACCAACCGTTTGTAAACAAAGATAAAAAAACGATTGCAGAAATTTATAAACAATTGAATTTAATGGAAGCACTATTTCCTGTAACACGTAGCTGTGAACAGGTAGGGAAATTAGAGTACTACGACCATTGCGGCAAATGTTGGTGGTGTGAAGAAAGACAATGGGGGTTTGGTCGTGTCTGATAAAGTTAAAAAATTTATTGAAATAGTAGAAAAGAAAACAGGTACTTCTACTTTTTGTGTGTTACCATGGATACACGTAGCCACACGCCCCAACGGCGATGCGAGATTGTGCTGTGGATCAAACGCCAGTCAGGCCACTAACGGCATCATGGACGCAGGCCTAGTAAAGAAAGAAGACGGTATTCCTGCAAATTTTGGCAAAGAGACCCTGCAGAGTGCATGGAATAACAAGTACATGCGAACAGTTAGAACTACCATGCTTGATGGAAATATTCCATCTAGTTGCTCTAAGTGTTTTGAAGAAGAATCAAAAGGTATTGTTAGCAAGCGTGTGTGGGAAACCTACTACTGGCACGAAGAAGGCACCGACCTTGCACAGTTAGTCAGAGATACAGAAGCCAACGGAGTAGTTCCACCGATGATACGGTATCTCGATCTGCGACTTGGTCATAACTGCAACTTAAAATGTGTAATGTGTACTCCGCACGACAGCAGTAGATGGACGCAAGACTACGACAAACTGATCTCTAAAACAAAGAGTCCTATAATTCTACAACAGATTAATTGGGACAAAGACACGTTTGATAACCAATGGTATGAAAAGCCGGAGCTCTGGGAAGAAATTTTTCAGCAGATTCCTAACATACAACAATTGTATTTTGCTGGCGGCGAGCCTTTGATGATCAAAGAGCATAGAAAGTTCTTAGAGGAGATCATTCGCAGAGGACATGCTGGCAATATCACAGTCCGATACAATTCCAACGGTGTGTTGGTTGACGATGACATCATTGAAATATGGTCTAAGTTTCGAGAAGTTAGGTTTGCTTTCAGTATAGACGCTGTAGGTGATCGTAATCACTACATTCGATATCCTGTGAGTTGGGCAGAAACTGAAGCGGCATTAGAAAAACTCGATAATACACCAGACAATATCAAAGTAGGCATTGCCTGCGCTGTGCAAATTTTCAATATCAAACATATCATAGACTTTGCCAAATGGAAAATACAAAAGAACTTTAAGAAAATAAACTTCTTTGAAGTATTTGGGATTCAAGCCGGCGGCGGCCTACTAAACATGCATATGCTTTATATTCCTACCTTTCTTTCAGCACGTATTCTTTCTAAAGAAGATAAGATACAGTTGAGAAAAGATTTTGAGGAATTCAAACAATGGTTGTGGGACAACTATAGACAGGATGACGACTTCTGGAAACACAATCCCAATGGGTGGAATCGTTGGGAAAGTATTTTAAAATTTGTAGAGGCTGAAGACCATACACAGCTGTTGCCGGATTTTAAAGAATATGTCAATAATCTAGACGGTATACGACAAACAAACGCCAAAGAGGTATTTCCGGAATTGGCACATTTACTATGATGATTGATACAGAACATTTACATCATTGGATGCAGGCCATACGGCAAAGTCCAGACCCTATGCGTACCATGGATGCTTTTTGGTCTGGGCAACTCAAGAGCAAAGAATGGCTGATTACAAACCTACGTAAGAATGTCAACAAATTTGTTAGTATAGATATCCACGGTGGGTGGGTAGGAGTATTGGCCAGTATGTTGTTTCAAAGCGATATCTATATTACAAATATTCGCAGTGTTGACATTGACCCTACATGTGAACCTATTGCCACAATGATGAATAAGAAAGAGGAAATGGCTGGCAAATTCCGTGCAGTGACCGCAGACATGTGTGCCATTCGCAGTGATGCTGACGTTGTTATCAACACCAGCTGCGAACATATCACACAGGAACAATATGATCTTTGGTTAAGCGGCATGCCTTATAATACTTTATTGGTGTTACAGAGTAACAATTACGATATTCTAGAACATGTAAGAATTGCCAACGACCTCGACGAGTTTAAAACACAGTCTAAAATCAATGTGTTATGGGCAGGCGAATTAGAATTACCTCTATACAAAAGATTTATGATTATAGGACGCAATGTTTAAGTTTAACGAATTAAAAACAGTTCATTTAGAGATCAGCACACGTTGCCAAGCAGCCTGTCCTATGTGTCCTCGCAACTATAAAGGTGGATTAGAGAATCCCAACTTAAAGATAGCTGACTGGACCTATGACGACTTTGTAACGATCTTTGATAAAGAGACGTTGGCACAGTTAGAAGGAGTGTACTTCTGTGGTAACTTCGGAGATCCCATGATGAATAACGATCTCATCCCCATGTGTCGGTATCTCAAAGATAATGCTCCACATATTGATTTAAGAATTCACACCAACGGCGGCGCAAGAAGTGCAGTTTGGTGGAATGATTTATATTCCGCAATGCCGGAAAAACATGTTGTGGTGTTTGCGCTTGACGGATTAGAAGATACACATCACTTGTATCGAGTAGGCACTATGTATGAACGTGTGGTACACAATGCCAAATTGTTTATTGATGCTGGTGGCATAGCAGAATGGGTGTTTATTAAATTCAAACACAACGAGCATCAAGTAGAGGAAGCAGAATCGAGATCAAAACGATTGGGATTTCAACGTTTCACTGTTAAGAATACTATTAGATTTATCGGGGAATTAAAATTTGCTGTGCTGGATAAAGAAGGTGATACACTCTATTATCTAGAGCCCCCGACTACCAATCAAGTAACACTAATAGATGCCGAAACCATTAAGAACTTTAAAAAATGGTACTCAGAAACTTCAGTTGATTGTTATGCATTATCTAAAAAAGAAATTTACATAGACGCACACAAGAATGTGTTTCCTTGTTGCTTTCTTGCATCAGCACCTTACAATCACAGCAGCTCTCAAAGTATCGTAGCCGATATTAAAAAACAAATCTTAGATCAATATTATGAACTTGTAACTGATCTAGGCGGCATTGAAAGTCTAAATGCAGTGGATCGAGGAATCAAAGGCATCATCGACGACGATAAATGGCAACAGGTATGGGAGCCATATTGGACTGACAAGAAATTAATAACCTGCGCTAGAGTCTGCGGTGTAAACGATCTTTCTAAGCCCAATGATCAGTTTGTCACAAGGGTGACCAATTGAATAAAATCTTTGCTATCACTCCTGTCAACGAAGATCCGTTTATTGTAACCTGGGATCTAGGACGGAGATGCAACTACGATTGCAGTTATTGTCCTGCCCATAGACATGATAATTTCAGTTCACATGCCAGTTTAGAACAATTAAAAGCTACGACAAATTTCTTGTTTGATTACATTCTATTGGTTTCGCAGCATAGAAAAAACAAAGATTTTCATGTGAGCTTTACCGGTGGTGAGCCTACAGTTAATCCTGTATTCATTGATTTTGCAAAATACATTCGCAAAGAGTATGATGACACATACAAGAATGCGTTTAATCTAAAGCTCAGTCTAACCACTAATGGCGCGATGAGCGAAAAAACAGCACAGGCTGTGATTGAAAATTTTGATTATGTGACAGTTAGCTATCATGCAGAAGCCAAAGACTCAGTCAAGACCAGTGTTATTGATCGAATTAAATTTTTCAACAGCAGTGAAATTGGGGTCAAGGTAAATGTAATGTTTCATGCAGACTACTTCGATGAATGTAAGACAGTCTGTGAAAGATTATCATCATGGGATGTAAAGTTCATCCCTCGACTGATAGGTGATGACCCTGACAGTAAGTCCAGTCAAGCACACTTGTACACTGATGATCACAAACAGTGGCTAAAACAAAACTGGAATATTGATATTACTCCTACTTCTAGACCATGTTGCGGTGGTAGAGAGTTTGGAGTTTGCAGCACTGCTGGTCAAGAAACAGCAAAAGCAGTAACTGATAGACAATTTAAGAATTGGCACTGTTCAGTTAATTGGTACTTTTTACACATAGAACAACAAACAGGATTGGTATATCATCACCAGACCTGTCAAGCCACACTCGACAGCAAACGAGGAAGCATAGGAACATTAACAGAATCAGATACTATTGTTGAAACCCTACGCGACCACTTGATTAATAAAACAATGCCGGTGATAACGTGTCCTAATAATCTCTGCGGCTGCGGCCTATGTACTCCAAAGAGTTCCGATAGGCAAAAATTAATGTCAGCTATGAAAGATGTAATGATCAGCACAGAGATTTTTCACAATGTCTAATACTGTATGTGCATATCCGTGGGCTGGAGCGGCAGTAAGGCCCGACGGCACTATTCTTCCTTGCTGTAAATTTATACACAACAAAGAATTTGGCAATATCACAGACCAAGATCCCAGAAATTCCAGCGCATGGTCCGAGCTACGCAAGAGCATGTTAGCAGGAAATAAAATTGATAACTGTAAAACATGTTATAGAGATGAAGCCAGCGGAGTTGAAAGTCTAAGGCAACAGAGTTTAAAATTTTATCAACCAGTTGACACCAAGGCGCAGCCTCTCAAACAGTTAGAAGTCAGCTTTGACAATTTATGCAATCTTGCCTGTGTCATGTGTTCTGAAGAATTCAGTACTAAATGGCAGACAGAAAAATACACTCACAGAAAAATCATAGCCACCGGTGTTATGGCGCATGGATTTGATTATACTTCTTGGGATTTAACCAAGGTCACGCATCTTAAAATAATAGGCGGCGAGCCGATGATGAGTCAAGAAAAATTTATCAAACTGCTTAGACAATTTGACTTAAAGAATCTTGAGGTAGCTGTTACTACAAACGGTACAATTTTACCAAATTTGGATCTTAAAACTCTATTAGAAACTTGTAAGAGTGTATCTTATAAAGTCAGTCTCGATGGAGTAGGAGAAATCAACGATTGGATTAGATGGCCAAGTAAATTTTCTGTGATAGAAAATAACATCAACACTCTGGAACAATGGTGGGCAGGCACTAACGTTGATTTACAATTCCACACTGTGATTGGAATATATAATATCAATCATTTGCAAGACTTAGTGGATTTTGTAGTGAAGAAACCTGACTGGAACATTACCTGGAACTGGGTAACTACTCCTGCATGGCAATCAATATCAGTAGTAACGGACAAAGAAAATTTAAAAATACAATTACAAGAATTAGGATCAAAGTATGATCTTGATCCTAATCCCTTCTATATCAGTGTTGATAGGCTATGTGATGAATCACAGTCCGATTGGCTCACTGCTGTAAAAGAAACCCAAAGACTGATTTCGGAAAGAAACGTAGTTCCTACAAATTTTAATGTAGGTTAACCCAAGCACTGCTGTCGTATACCTGCACTTTATTTGTGGCTGCAGGAGTAGTGCCCGATGTCATAAAAATCATCATACCAGCAGTTGGAGTCGGCACTAATGCGGTACGAGCCGTGTCGTCGGCTACTACAGGAAGTTTTGGAGGTAACTGAAACTCTGTTGAAGTTGGTTTGAATCGTATGGTATTCGTAGCGTTTACTGTTAAATCCATTCTCGCAGGCGGATTACTTCCAGGCGTTACTACACCGTCTACCACAACACTTAGAATAGATGACGGTTGAAATTGTGTACCATCGTATGCAGAAAAAGTAATACCTCCGACGAAATCTCCGTTTTGAACTATTGTCTGTGAAACAATCGATCCTCTGGATTTCTGAATAAGTATCGATGGGCCAAACGTAGCTGAGCTAATGAAAGCAGCTACGTTTAGAGTGGGGGTATTTGGAACACTACCGTCATGACTGCTAACAACGTTGACGCCGCTATCGGATATAAAGAGCGGATTACCGGTTATTACAGATGCACCAGACAATGCAATGCCAGTAAGAGCCGCTGTTTTGGCGGTGTTATTGATAATAGTTGATGTATCTGTGGCTAACACATTACCGGTGACGTTGGCAAACACTGGAGCAACGATTCTTCCATCAACACCGTCTACTAGAAGAGTAGACGAATCTGAAAATACACTGCCAGTGATATCGCCAGTAAACCGTCCTACAAAAGATTTGTCAATGGCATTAACCATCAAGCTGGAATCATCTGCAAAAATTGATCCGTTTACATCGCCGTCGACGTTTCCAGTAACATTGCCAGTTAAGTTTCCAGTAACATTACCAGTTAAGTTTCCAGTAACATTGCCAGTTAAGTTTCCAAAAAATCCGTTAGAGGCATATATTTTTTCGTCAATGGTATCTATCATAACCGACGAGTCATCAGCAAAAATAGAACCCTGCAATGCTGACGCATTAATTATGCCGTTATAGTTTGATAAATCTACAGATGCAGATAAACTTGCGGTGGCATCGTTGTATGTGAACGTTATTCCTGAATGTACTCCGTTGCTGAACAGAGTGGCTGACGCATCTTGCGCATCTTCATTGGTATATCCGGTAATTTGTATACCGCCGAGAGTACTGCCGTTTCCGACATATAATCTCTCAGCTCCTGGTGTCGTAACAAACAACAGCTCGCCTTGTGCAAGCGGCTGCGTCATTGCTAATCTTTCTGCATCAGTGCCTCTGCGAATCTGTAAGGGCATATTTAACTCCTGGGTGTCATTGACTTCATAGTATATTTATACCTACTTACGCAAACTGCTTTCAAGCAAATTTACAAGTAGGTAGGAAAAGTGCGTATATTTTAGTTGGCGTCAGCAAATTTCTGCAATAACGCCTTGTATTCCTGCATCATTTCAGATTTTCTTAAATTATATTTGGCCCAATCAATGTCTCGCCACCTTGATTTTTGTATGGTGTCTGCGTCATCTAGCTGATAACTCAGCATCAAAAACAGATACCACGAATTAACGGTACCGAGATCCAAGGAGATATCGCTGAATCGCTGTGCAGTTTTTTCGGCAAATTTGCGATCCATGATAGAGCTTTTCCAGTACCCTACTTCGTCACTTAGTTCGTACCCGTATTTTTCATAGTTTTTATCGATATCACTCAAATAAAAATTACTAGGAGTAATAGCCAATGGCATCCATATAGAATTGATACCGGAATTTATGAACCAATTAAAGCTCTCTTCGAGCTGTTCTGGAGTTTCGTACGGCAACCCTACTATCAGTGAACAGATGATCGAAATCTCTTGATTCCACAGGTCATAATACAATCTTGGAAGAAATTCCTTTATTTTGTTCTCAGCTAAACCTTTGCCTATAAACTTAGCTGTGCGGGGATTCATGCTTTCAATTCCAAACGCTGCAGACTTCAACCCCATTTCTTTAAGTAGCGTGATTTGCTCTGGATGAGCGTAGAGCAGATCCAGCCTTAGATATGCTACAAATTGTATACGAAACGGTAACGTTGTAAAAACTTCATGTAACAGTTCTAGTTTATAGGTAGAATCGTTGAAGGTATCATCACTGAACATGTAGTTAGTGGTACCAAACATTTCATAATTTCTAATCAATTCTTCTCTAATTAATTCTGGATCTCTGATATAATCGAATTTCTTTTTACCGTTTAACGGATAGGAGCAGAATTTACAATTAAAAATACATCCTCTACTGATTTCAATTGGCAGTGTTTCTTTAGGTAAAATACAATCGCTGGGTTCCCAGATATGCCTCATAGTCGATACCTCGAGTAGCTGATGGTCTCCGTTGATAATTTCTTTATCATGTAATTTTGGATATATCTTCTTTGGACCGTATCTTAACCCGTTGAGATAATCTAATACAACTACTTCTCCGTATCCTGTTACTATTACGTCAAATATATCATCCTCTTTGTACCAATTTATGTTTCCGCCACCGCCTATGATTTTAATTTTTTTATTTTTTGTTTTATAAAAATTTATAACCTTGCGTAATCTATCAGAAATTGTTCTTAACTTTTTATATGTAGAACTGATCATTTCGTCAGTTTGCGATTTCAAAAAGGTTGTGCTCACACATAACGCTAATGTATTATCTCCAGTAAATTTGTCTAATAACATAGATAGTTGATCAAAGTCAAATTCGTCGACAAAATCAATAACCTGAGTTGTATACCCGTGTTGTCTTAAATGACTTCCTATGCGATATGCCCCGATAGCTCGCTGAAATTCATTGCCGGATATACCGGTGAGGATTATGACATCAACTGCCATTGTAGATAACATCGTAAATCATCCTGCTTCACAAATAACCAAATGAATTCGCGGCTCCCAACCGCCATTATATACAAAGTGGTCTCTGGTTGTATCTACTTTATAAAAGTATCCATCTGCAGGAATATGATAACACTTTGCGGCCAATTGGTCGTCGACTATCTTTTCACCAAACA
>Ga0315900_10003067_pt1 | contig 24774 bp, 17 predicted proteins | sample LakEriMetagenome_FD_203521 | JGI IMG/M metagenome (GOLD analysis project Ga0315900, IMG submission 203521) | Freshwater fungal communities from buoy surface, Lake Erie, Ohio, United States - Buoy 12 MA114 | ecosystem: Environmental > Aquatic > Freshwater > Lake > Lake biofilm | place: USA: Lake...
TGCAGAATCGCGAGGCCTGGGACCTGGCCGCCGAGGAGTGGCAGGCCTTGGTCGCGGCCCATCCCCAGGATCCGCTCGCCCTCAAGGGCCGGTACTACCTCGCCATCTGCCAGCTCAAAGCCGGCGACTGGCCGGCCGCCGCCAAGACACTCGACGCGGTCGTGGCCAGCAAGGCCGACGCCGCCACGGTGGCGCTCGCTCGCTGGGAGCTTGGCCGCGGTGCGTTCGAGGCGGCGCAGCGGGCGCCATCCCCCGCCGCCTACGCCGCCGCCGCGGCGAACCTCCGCGGATTTCTCGACAACAGCCCCGGGCAGCCGCAGGCCGCCGACGCCACCCACTTCCTCGGCGAGTCGCTCTGGCAGGCGGGCAAGCGCGACGAGGCGATCGCCACCTGGCAGCGGTTCCTGAAGGAATACGCCGCGTCGCCCCGAACCCCCGAGGTCCTCTACGCACTGGGCGTTGGCCAGGCCGAGACCGGCAAACGGGCCGAGGCGACAGCCACCCTCGAGCGGTTCGCAAAGGAGTTTCCGCAGCACGCGCTCGCGGCCGACGTCGCCCTGTGGCGGGCGGACGTGGCGGCGGCAGCCGGGCGGCACGCCGATGCGGAGCAGATCCTCGCCCCCTTGCTCGCCGCCAAGGGTACGCGCACGCCCGACGCGCTCGACCGGCTGGGCAATGCCCGCTGGAACCAAAAGAACTGGGCCGGCGCCGCCGAGGCCTTCGGCAGGCTCGCGACCGAACATTCCGCATCGCCACTGGCAGCCAAGGCCCGGGTCGCCGCCGGTCGGGCGCTTGTGGAGGCGGGCCGGCCGAACGATGCCCGGCCCCTCTTCGAGCAGGCGGCGGCCGGCCCCGGTCCGGAGGCGATCGACGCCGCGCATCGCCTGGCGCTGCTGGAGCTCGAAGCCAAGCAGCCGGCCAAGGCGCTCGACGTGGCCACCAAGGCGCTCGCGGCCGTCGCCGGCAGACAGGGCGTCGATCCGACGCTCATCCCGAAACTGGAACTCGACCGCGCCGACGCGTTGTGGGAGATTCCGCATCGCCGCGCCGAGGCCGCCCAGGCCTACGCTGCCCTGGCCGACAAGCATCCCCAGTCGCCGGCCGCCGCCGCGGCGTCGTCGATGACGGCTCTCGCCCTGCTCGAGGCGAAACAGCCGGCCGCGGCCCTGAAGCAAGCCGACGCCTATCTCGCCAAGTACGCCCCGCAGGCCGACGCCGACGCCGTGCTCGACGTCCGCGCCGTTCGCGCCGAGTGTCTGCTCGCGCTCGGCCGCCATGCCGATGCCGCGCAGGCCTTCGCCGAGCTCGTGGCGGCCAATCCCCGGGCGGAGCGGCGTGGGGCCTGGCAGGTGCGCGAGGCCGCCGCGCTCGCCGCCGATCGACAGTGGCAGCAGGCCCATGAAACGCTCATGAAATCCACCCCGCAGCTCGCAGGCGACCTGCGGGCCGAGGCCCTCCTGCTCGATGCCTCGGCCCTCGTGGAGCTGAAGCAGCCGGCCGCGGCAGCCAAGCTGCTCGCGGAGATCGACGCGAGTTTCCCGAAGTGGAGCCGCCGCGACGAGGCATTGCTGCTCCAGGTGCGGGCCCTCCGCGAGGCTGGCGACAAAGCCGCCGCCCGCGCGGTCGCCGAGCGGCTCGTCAAGGAGTTTCCGGCCGGCACGACCGCCGACGTCGCCTGGTATCGGCTCGGCCAACTACGGCAAGACGCGGGCCAGCACGACGAGGCGATCGCCGCCTTCGGCCAGGCGGTGAAGCTCGCCCCCGCGGGCAGCCGCGCACCGTGGGCGCTCCTGGCGAGCGGCTGGTGCCACGAGGCCAAGGGGCGGCTGCCCGATGCGATCCGCGTCTGGAGCGAGCTGATCGACAAGCATCCGCAGTCCCCCGCGGCGCCGTCCGGACTGCTCGCCCGCAGCGACGTCCGGCAGCGGACGGGCGACACGGCCGGCGGCCTGGCCGATGCCCAACGGCTCCTGCAGCAGGCCCGCGACGGCCAGGGCAAGTTCGACGCCGCGGTCCTCGGCGAGGCGCGGCTGCTCGAAGGCCTGTGCCTGGCCGGCGAAAAGAAGTTTGGCCAGGCCGCGGCTGCCCTGCAGAGGCTTCTCCAGGAGCAGCCGCAGTTCTCCGCCGCTGACCGTGTCCTCTTCGAGCTCGGCGTCGTGCAGTCGCGCGACGGCAAGGGGGCCGACGCGGCGGTCACGTTCCAGTCGCTCGCGGAGAAGTTTCCCAACAGCCCCTACGCCGCCGAGGCCTGGCTCGAAGTCGGTGAACACCGCTGGGGGCGGGAGCAATACGCGGAGGCGGCCCAGGCCTATGCGGCAGCCGTCGCGGCCAGCGGCACCGGCCAGGGGCGGATGGCGTTGGTGGCCGAGCAGGCGCGGCACAAGCTCGGCTGGTCCCACGCGATGCGCAAGGACCACGCCGCCGCGGCCCGGGCCTTCGCGGAGCAGCTCGCCGCCGCGCCGCAGGGCGGCCTCGCCAAAGACGCGCACGCCATGCTGGGCGAGTCGCTGCTCGCCCAGGGCAAGGCCGCCGAGGCGGCGCGGGCCTTCGCCCAGGCGCTCGCCGAGCCGATCGGCCTGTCGTCGGCGGCCCTCCGCGACGCCACCTTCCTCCGCGCCGCCGAGGCGGCGGCGCGGCAGGAGAAGTGGGCCGAAAGCCTGGCGCTCGCCGAGCGGTTCCTGGCCGCCGCACCGCAGTCGCCCCAGGCCCCCGATGGCCGCTATGCCGCCGCCTGGGCGCGGCAGAACCTCGGCAACCTCGACGAGGCGCTCGCCGGCTATCGGGCCGTGGCCGACGGGCCGCGGACGGAGGTCGCCTGCCGCGCGCGGCTCATGGAGGGGGAGGTGCTGTTCGAGCAGGAACAGCACAAGGAAGCCATCAAGGCGTTCTTCAAGGCCGCCTACGGGTTCGGCGAGCAGCAGGCGCCGCCGGCCTTCCACCCCTGGCAGGCCCAGGCCACCTACGAGGCGGCGCGGTGCTTCGAGGTGCTGAAGCAGCCCGATCAGGCCCGCAAGCTGTATGCCGAGCTGGTGGCCCGATACCCCGATTCCCAGCAGATTCCCGCGGCCCGCAAGCGGCTCGAGGCACTCGGCCCCGGCGGAGGCAAGGCACCATGAGCGAACGCGTCCAGACCCTGTGGCAACTGTTCCTTGCGGGCGGCCTCCTGATGTGGCCGATCGTGATCATGTCGCTGGTCGTCGTGACCTTCGGCATCGAGCGGCTCGTCGCCCTGCGGGGCGGCCGGTTCCTGCCCTCCGGCCTGCGCGACGGCATCGGCAAGCTCGTCACCGGCGGCTTCGATCCGCGGAAGGCCTACCGGCTGTGCCAAAAGTTTCCCTCCGCGGCCGCCGACGTGCTCGCGGCGATGCTCGAAAAGGTCGGCCGTCCGGTGCCGGAGATCGAGCGGGCGGCCGAGGTCGCCAAGGACCGCGAGGCTTCGCGACTGTATGCCAACATCCGCCCCATCAGCCTGGCCGTCACGGTCACGCCGCTGCTCGGACTGCTGGGCACCGTGCAGGGCATGATCATGGCCTTCTACACCACGGCCAACCTGGAAGCCGGCGCGAACCGTGCCGCCGAGCTCGCCAGCGGCATTTACGTGGCCCTGATCACCACCTTCGCCGGCCTGTGCGTCGCCATTCCCGCCGCCATGATCGCGCACTATCTCGAGGGGCGGATCCTGCGCGGCTTTCGCGGCGTGGACGACCTCGTGGCCGAGGTGCTGCCCCAGCTGGAGCGCTACGAGAACAAGGGCCGGCTCACCGCGGCCCAGCTGGCAGCGCTGCCGCCCGAGGTGCCCAAGCGATGAGCGTCCGCATCGACAAGGGCCGGCTGGCCGGCGGCCTGGAGCTGACGCCGATGATCGACGTCGTGTTCCTGCTCATGATCTTCTTTCTCGTGGCCAGCAAGCTCGACGAGGCCGACCGGTCGATCGACGTCGTCCTCCCCCAGGCGAGCGCCGCCAAGCCGCTGACGAGCAAGCCCCGCGAGTTCGTCATCAACATCGACCGCGAGGGCAACTACTTCGCGGGCGCCCGTCCGGTGCGGCTCGAGGATCTGCGGCAGCTGCTGCGACAGTCGGCGGCCGACAACCCGCAGCGGCAGACGGTGATCGTCCGGGCCGACGAGAACACGGCTCACAAGTTCGTGGTCGGCGCGATGGACGCATGCGTCCAGGCGGGCATCGAGGACTACCAGGTGCAGTCGGCGGGCGAACAGTAGCCTGGAACGCGGAGGCGGAATCCGGTGAACAGCGATGCGGCCACGACGCGGCGTAGCGTGTACCGCAGGCGGCTGGCCCTCGCGGCGGTCGCCAGCGTGGTCATCCATCTGCTGCTCGCGAAGGGCCTGACGATCACGCCTCTGGGCGTGGACGTCCCCCTCGATGCACCGGCGGCCGGCAAGCCGCTCACACCGAGGCGCCAGGCCGATTTCCCGCTGGCCGTGCCGCGATCGCCATCCAGCGAACCGCCCGTCCACGAGCGGCCGCTCGAGGTCCGTATCCCCACACCCGAGCGTCGGCAGCAGCCGCCCGTTCCCCGGCAGCCCGACCGCAACGTCGCCGAGCGGCAGGCGGAGGAACGTGCGGAATGGATGCCGGCCGCCCAGGTCCAGGCAAAACGGGAGCCGTCCCGCGACGTCGCGCTCGATGCGCAACGCACCGCGCCCGCCCGCGAACAGGCCGTATCGTCGGCGGCGGCTGCCGCTGCCGCGGACCTGGCGGCCATCGACCCCGCGGCGGCGGCCCAAGCGACGCCCGCCCCGACACCGGCGGTCGCCACGCCCGTGCCCCGGACCGAGCCCGCCCCGATCGCCTCCCGCTGGCGGCCGCGCGAGGTGGCGCTCCTGCAACGGCTCACGGCGCCGAGCGCCGCCCCCGCGGCCCGGTCTGCCCGTGATCGTGAGGCTGGCGCTGCGGCCGTTGCGTCCACCACGTCACGGGCGGCGGCGGTCGCCGCCGACGCCGTCGCGACCGACGCGACCGCCGACGAAGTCGCGATATCGACGGCGGCCACAGCCGCGGTCGCGGCGCTGACTCCGGCCGGCGGACAGCGGCCGGCGGCGGCGGCACGCCCGACAGTGGGAGCGGCGTCGCCGTCATCGGCCCCGGCCGACGACGGTGCCTCGACACCGGCGCCGGCCACGACCGCCGTGGCTGTCGCCGGCGGACGGGTCGCGCGGCCTGCCGCCGGCGACTCCGCGCCGAGCACCACCGGCGGCTCCCCCGGCCGCCGGCAGACCGAGGCCGCGGCGATGGCCGGCAGCGGCGTCGCAGCGATCGATCTGCCGGCGGCGACCGCTGCCAAACCTGCCTCCGGCGGCGGGGCCAAGCCCGCCGCGAGTGGTCGGCCTGGGGCCTCTGCTCCGTCATCGGCGGTCACCGGTGCTGCGCGTCGGCCAACCGGCGACGCCGACGGCGTGCCGGCGGCGAGCGGCGGCGTCGCCGCCATCGCGGGTGGCGGTGTCTCACGGGCCGCGACCGCCGGCCGAACAGGCGACATTGAGGCTCCGCGTGCCGGCGGGGCGACCCCGGAACGCAGCCCGTCGATCACCGCCGCCGCGGCACCGGATGGCCCGGGGGGCGTGGCGGTCACGGCGGCGACCGCCGCGCCGAGCGGCGGTCAGGGGGGCGGCAGACCGATACCGGCGGCGATCGGACGCTTCGCCGATGCCGGTGCCGCGGCGGCCGTCGGCGGCGCGGTGGCGCGGCCGCGGAACGATGCCGCGAGTGGCGTGGACGACGAGGAGGGGCTCTCGGTGTCGCCCGGTGAAGCCGACCTGCCCGGCGGCGGGATCGCCGCCCGCCGAGCGGCATCCGGCGACGGCCCGGGGGCCGCGGAAAACTTGCCACCGGCCCGCGTCGCCGCGGCCGCGCTGCCGGCCGAGGGCCGGGTGCGCGACGTCGCCGCCGCCTTCGCCCGCCGCGGGCCGGGACGCCGCGGCATCGATCGGGAGGCCACGCCCATCGACGCGCGGGCGCGGGCGCTGGTGGACCGCGGTCTCGAGTTCCTGGCCCGGTCGCAGCACAAGGACGGTCGCTGGTCCCTGGGGACGTTCGCGGGCGGCACGCCGGCCGACGTCCCCAAGCTCCGCTCCGACACCGCGGCCACCGGGCTCGCGCTGTTGAGTTTTCTCGGCGCCGGCCACGACCACTTCGACGGCCCGCATCGCGACACCGTGCGCCGCGGCCTCGAGTTCCTGCTCGCGGCGCAGAAGCCCGACGGCGATCTCTACCTGCCGGCCGACGATCTGTCGAACAGCTGCGCCTGGCTCTACAGCCACGGCATCGCGTCGATCGCGCTCTGCGAGGCGGTGGGCATGACCGGCGACCCGCTCGTGAAGCCCGCCGCCGAGAAGGCCTGCGGGTTCATCGCCGCCAGCCAGCATCCGACCCGCGGCGGCTGGCGGTACACGCCGCGCAGCGACGCCGACCTCTCGGTGAGCGGGTGGATGCTCGTGGCCCTGCGCTCGGGCGAGCTCGGCGGCGTGAAGACTGATCCGCGGACGCTCGACGGCGTGCGCGGGCTTGTCGAAGCCGCGTCCTCGAAGACCGATTCGGCCCGCTACGCCTACAACCCGCTCAAGCCGGAGCAGCGCATGTCGCCGCTGTCTTCCGCCTGCATGACGGCCGTCGGCGGCCTGATGCGGCTGCACACGGGGGCGGCGGCCGACGATCCGCGGGTCGTGCAGGCCGCCCGGCTGCTCGCCGCCCTGCCCCCCGAGTACGGCACGGCCGGCAGCAAGACCCGCGACTCCTATCTCTGGTACTACGCCTCGCAGGTCCTCGTCCACACGGGCGGTCCGGAGTGGCAGGCCTGGTACGGGCGGCTCGTGGACACGCTCGCCGCCACGCAGGAATCGGCCGGCCCGAAGGCGGGCAGCTGGGATCCCTTGGGGGCGGCCCCCGACCGCTGGGGCGTGTATGGCGGACGGATCTACGTCACCGCACTGCATCTGCTCGCGCTCGAGGTGCCCGACCGGCGGCTCCCGACCTACTCGGTCGGGCGCCGTTGATCACCCCGCGGCGGGCTTGCGCAGGGCCCGTGGCTCCGGTGCGGGCTTGAGCTTCCACTGCCGGTAGGGGAGCGAATCCGCCTCCGCCTCGATGGCGGTGCCGATGAGCAGCCGATCGATGCGTTGCGTGTCGATCTCCGCCGAACCGATGGCCGGGCTGCGGCCCCGGATCTTCTCACCCGCCACGCCCTCGGCCATCACCGTCACGCGGCGGCCGTCGAGGGCCACTCCCTGGACGAGCAGGCCGGCGTCCTTGGCCACAGGCGGCGGGGCGGCTGCGGCGAGCTCCTCGGGGTGCAGCCAGATCACGCGTGCCACCGTGTCCCGCGGCAGATCCTTCGCGGCGTCGCCCATGGCGAAGGTCACCGTCTGGGCGTCGAGGGCGACGACCCGGCCGCGCAGATAGTCGCCGTCGGCGAGTCGCAGCAGGTGCGTGGGCGGGTTGCCCCGCTGCATCCGTGGCAGCGTGAGCAGACGCTCCAGGCGGGCCTTGTCGATGCCGCGGCTCGCGGCCGAGGGCGTCAGTTCGACGGCCTGCACCAGCGCGGCCGGCACGGCCACGACCTCGCGTTTCGCCGCGTCGGCGAGCGGCGTGCGGATGCGGATCCCGTCGGCGTCGATCGCCTCCACGGCGCAGGGCAGCACGTCCCCGCTGCGCAGGAACGCGAGCGCCGGAAAATCGCCGCCCTGCTCCTCCACGGACGACTCGCCGGGGGCCAGGCGGGCGTGCGCCGCCAGGGCCGCCTCGAGCACTTCGGCGTTCACGACATGGATCGTGCGGCGGACGAGCTCGATCTCCCGGGGGTCGGTGCCGTCGTTGGCGGCCACCTTGAGCCGCACCGGCGTGCCGATCCGGCCGCGAAGGAGGTTCATCACCATCTCCAGTTCGAGCCCCTTGGTCTCCACGTACCGCGATCCCTTCTCCGGCGCCACCGCCATGATCCGGTCGCCCGGCTGAATCCGGCCGTCGATTGCGGCCGCGCCGTCGTCGCGCATCATCACGATCACGAAGAAGCCGTCGCCGTTCTCGTTCACCTGGGCGCCGAGCCCCCCCACCTCGTCCGCGCCGACCTTCTCCGCATCGCCCTGCCGCTCCACGTATTCCAAGACGCCGCCGCATCCCGGTCCGGGTGTCAGACCGCTGGCCGTGACGCTGCCCAGCGGCTGCCAGCCGACGCCGTCGGCCACGGGGACGACGGCCCCGCGGGCGTCGAGCCCTGCGACTCGCAGCCGCCCCACGCGGCCGGGCACCGGCCTTGGCTCCGCCCGCCGCAGTCGGCTCTCGAGGGCTGTGATGTCGCCCACCGGCACGCCGACCGGCTCGTCGATCCCGTCGCGTCGCAGCCACACGGCGTCGTCGTCGATCCTCACCAGATCCCCGCCGAGCCGGTCGGCGGCCCCGCATGTCGCCCGTACCACCGGCGGCCGGGCCGCCGCGGCCGCACCCGCGTCCGGAAACAGAATCTCGCGCACGTCGGCCATCGGCACCGGCACGTCACCGCTTGCGCCGCGCACGCTCACCGCGCTCGCTCCGGCCGCCGGCGATTCGAGGGCACCCGCGATCCGCGTGCCGTCGCGGCGGACAACGACCGCTTGCGCCCGGCGATCGAGCGCGGGCTGGTCACCGATCCACTCGGTCACCTGCAGGCTCTCCAATGCGATGTCGCCGCCGGACGCGAGCCGGAAGCGGGCCGACGGCCTGCGACCGGGGGGAGGGGGAATCGTGACGTCGGCGGCCGGCTCGGGTGACCGCTCCGGAAGCACGACCGCGAGGCGGCCCTTCTCCTGGTCGACGAACATGACGACCCGCAGGCGGCGCGGCGCATCCGCGGCCGGCTCCGCCTCGGGCACCGGTTCGCTTTTCGCCCGGTCGCTTTCCTCCCGCACCACGAGCAGATCCGGGGCCGCATCCTCCGCGATGGAAAACATCTCCAGCTGATAGGGGTCGGACTCACCTGCCGCGCCCGCCGCCACGGCCACGCGGCACGCGGGCTGCCGCCGCCACGCGAGCACCATGTCATAGACCGCCCGCGTCGGTCCGGCGACATCCCGCGCCACCTGCGCCCCGCGAACGCCACTGCGGAGGCCGCCGGCCGTCTCGGTCCATGCGTCCGCCGGACGCTGCTCCCAGCCGGCCAGCCCGCCGGGCCCGATGAATCCCGCCGCCGCCCCGCGCTCGACGCGGACCATGCGGTCGATGGCCGTCGCAGCGATCCGCAGCCGCTGTGGACGGCGACCGCCGCCGAACGCCACCGTCACGCGTTCGCCGTCGATCGCCTCCAGGTCGGCGGTGAGCACGTCGCCACCGTGCAGCATGATCCGCCAGGCTCCCTCCGCCCCGCGACCGTTCGGCCGCGGAAAGCGGATACCGGCGATCTCGTCGAGATGAAACTCGAAGGCCGCGGTGAAGGCAGGCGACCGCCACAGCAGCGTGGTCCGGCCGCCGGCATCGTGCGGCGGGGCGGGCACGAGACGGCCGTGCATGGAGCCGCCCCCGGGGAGTTCGAGCGTGCCGGCGCGTTCGCCGTGCTCCGCGGCGACCGCGAGGCACCGCGCTGCGACGATCGCCAGGGCGAGAACCGCAAACATCAAAACGCGGCGGGCGACGGCGAAGCGCTGCATGCCCGAAGTTTATCGCCCAGTCGCCACTTCCGAAAACCTCGCGCCGCCGTTCCCGCGTGGGAGGCACCGCCCCCACGCGGGAACCGTGCGGATCACGACAGCGGATTGGCTACCGCTTGGTGGCCACGGTCTTGACCGCCGGCCGCGTCGTCTCGGCGACCGGCTTCTCAATCGGCCGGACGGCGGACGCCACGACGACGGCTTCGCAGCACGACGGCGCAACGCTGATGACGCTCTCGTTCACGACCTGCCAGCTGCACGTCCGGGTGCAGCAGTTGGTGCACGGATCGCGGTAGGTGACACACACCCGCTCGTACGCGGGCGCACACACGGTCGGGCAGGCGGCCGCGCAGCTGGTCGTGCACACCGGCGTGTAACAGGGATCGCAGCACGAGGTCTCGTAGCAGCAGGCCCGCCGGTGATGCCAACGCGCCGCTTCGGCATCCCAGCCGGCCGCGACCGCGGCAACACAGGTGACCGCCCCGACGAGGCGAACGAAGAGTTTGTGGCCGATCATCGTGGAAACCCTCTGTGAATCCCTCGGGCAGAAGCGGGGCACGGCCCACCATGGGCGGCCCCACCCGAAGGCCGCGAACACTAGGCGCCGACCGGCGCGGCGGGCAAGCCGCTCGCCGCCGGCCGCAGGCCCGAAGCGCGCTGCGCAACCCGCTGGCCAACCGCCTGTTGCGCGACACCGCCGCCATCGGGCAGCGGGCCGGCGGCCGCGGCCCGGACAGTTCGTCGCGGGTCAGCCGTCGGCGGCGATGACACCACGGTCGTCCTCGGGATCATCCGCATCGCCGGCGACGCCGTCCGCGTTTGCCGCCGCGCGTCGACCGCGACCAACTGTCCGCCGGTGCCGCCCGTGGGGCGGCGGCCCCGCGGCCGCCGCCCGGGGCCCGGCCTACAATCCGCCCGCTGCATGAATCGCTCGCACACCGGCAGGCACGCCCGCCTTCGGGAGCCCGCCATGCACGCCCCGCCACTGAACCGCATCGCCTGGATCGGCAACTACGTGCCGCGCCGCTGCGGCATCGCCACCTACACCCGCGATCTCCGCTGTGCCGTCGCGGAGCACCTCCGCGGCACTGCCTGCCCCGTCGTCGCCATGAACGACGGCGGGCTGCGTCACGCCTATCCCGCCGAGGTGGGCTTCGCGTGTGCCGACCACGATCCGGCCGCCTACGATCGGGCCGCGGAGTTCGTCAATCTCCTCGAAGCCGACGTCGTCTCCCTGCAGCACGAGTACGGCATCTTCGGCGGTCCGGCGGGCAGTCACGTGCTCGACCTGCTCCGGCAGCTGCGGGCCCCGGTCCACACCACCCTGCACACCGTCCTCGCGACCCCGACCGCGGAGCAGCGCGAGGTGCTGGCCGGCATCATCCGGCTTTCCACGCGGCTGGCCGTGATGACCGACCGCGGCCGGGGACTGCTCCGCGACCTGTACGACGTGCCGGAGGACCGCGTCGACGTCATCCCGCACGGCATTCCGGAGATGGAGTTCGTCGATCCGAACTTCCACAAGGATCGCTTCGGCGTCGAGGGCCGCCAGGTGCTGCTCACCTTCGGCCTGCTCGCGCCGAGCAAGGGCATCGAGCAGGCGATCGCCGCCCTGCCGGAGATCGTGGCCCACCACCCCGACGTCGTGTACGTCGTGCTGGGCGCGACCCACCCGCACCTCGTCCGCACCGCGGGGGAGCGGTACCGCACGTCGCTCCAACGGCTCGCGGCCGAGCTCGGCGTGGAACGGCACGTCGTGTTTCACGACCGCTACGTCGACATGCCCGAACTGCTCGCCTTCCTGGGCGCCACCGACGTCTACATCACTCCCTACCTCAACGAGGACCAGATCACCTCCGGCACGCTGGCCTACGCCTTCGGCTGCGGCAAGGCGGTGCTCTCCACCCCCTACTGGCACGCCCGGGAACTGCTCGCCGACGACCGCGGGGTGCTCGTGCCGTTTCGTGATCCCGCCGCCATCGCGGCGGGCGTCACCGGCCTGCTCGCCGACCACGCCCGCCGGCACGCGATGCGGAAGCGGGCCTATTTGCTGGGCCGCGACATGGTGTGGCCCCGCGTCGCCGCCCGCTACGCCGAGGCGTTTCGCCAGACACGGGCCGGCGTGACCCTCAAGCCACGGGGGGCTGCCGCCGCCCGTCCCGCTCCGCCGCCGCGTCGCACCCTGCCGCCGCTGGCCCTCGGGCACCTGTGGCGGATGACCGACTCGACCGGGCTCTACCAGCACGCCGTCTATGACATCCCGGATGCCGACCACGGCTATTGCACCGACGACAACGCGCGGGCTCTGGCGCTGATGGTGGCCATCGAAGATCTCGGGTGCGAGACGGCCGACACGGTCCGGGCGACCGCCGTGTATGCCACGATCCTCGGCCACGCCTTCGACCCGGCCACCGGCCGCTTCCGCAACCTGCTCGGTTTCGATCGTCGCTGGCGCGACGACGCCGGCACCGACGACTGCCTGGGCCGCACCGTGCTCGCGCTGGGCGCCTGCCTGGGCCGCTCGCGGCGGCCGGCGCTCCAGCGGTGGGCGATGCGATTCTTCGAGCCGGCGGTCGCGGCCGTCGAGGCCTGCACGAGCCCCCGGGCGTGGGCGACCGCGCTGATCGGCATCCACGACTACCTCGGCCGCCTCGCCGGCGACCGGCCGATCACGGCGGCGGCCCGCCGGCTCACGGCCCGCCTGTTGCGGCTGCGGCGGGCCACGGCCGCCGCCGACTGGCCGTGGCTGGAGGACGCCCTCGCCTACGACAACGCCCGCATCTGCCAGGCCCTGATCGGCAGCGGCCGCGTCCTGGGTGCGGCCGCGGCCGGCGCCGCCGGCCTGCGGATGCTAGCCTGGCTCGCGCGGCGGCAGCTCACCGCCACGGGCCGGTTCGCCCCGATCGGCTGCCGTGGCTTCCTGCGCCGCGGCGGGACCGCGGCGGCCTTCGACCAGCAGCCGCTGGAGGCCCACGGCATGGTGGCGGCCTGCGTGGAGGCGTCGCGGGCGACCGGTGATGCGTCGTGGATCGACGTCGCCTGGTCGGCCTTCGACTGGTTCCAGGGCCACAACGTCCTCGGCCTGGCGCTGTGTGATCCGCGGACCGGCGGCTGCCGCGACGGGCTCCTCGAGGATCGCACCAACGACAACCAGGGGGCGGAGTCCACGCTCGCCTACCTGGCGGCCCTGGTGGAGATGAAGGCGGTCGCGACCGCCCCGACGACCGGCGCCGGCAGCCGCCTCCCGAGCCGCCGCCGCGGCCGCCCCGAGGGAGTCTGATGCACGTCCGCCGCACCGGCATCCTGCTGCGGCCCAACAACGCCCGGGTGCTGTACCGCCCGTTCCACCCGCCCCATCCGCAGCGGGCGCCGCGGATCATCGGCCGGATCATGGAGCTCTCCGAGGGGGTGATCGAGGAATTGCTCGCCGGTGTGCTGGCGGAGTTTCACGGCCGCCACCAGCGGCTCCTCGGCTTCTTCCTCGAGCGCTTCGAGGCCGTCCGCCACCACCTGCTCACCGACCGGCCGCTCTCCGAGCCCCGCCGGCTGGTGATCGGCTCCTACTTCACGCAGGAGTACGCCCTGGAGAGCGCCGCCCTCTTCAATCCCTCGATCGTCTGGCATCCCGACCAGTCGGGGCTCCCGGCGGGCACGCGACGATTCCTCATCAGCCTGCGGGCGATCGGCGAGGGGCACATCTCCAGCGTCGGCTTCCGGGCCGGCACGGTCGACGCGGCGGGCACGATCGCGCTCGCCGACCCGACCGGGTTCGTGACCGCCCCGCGGGTCGTGGCCAATGCCACCTACGACAAGCCGCTGTTTCTCCGCAAGCTCGCCGAACTCGGGATCGTGGATGGCCTGGTGGAGCTCGTCTTCGACACGCTCGACGACCAGTTCACGCTCGGCGCGCTCGAAGCGGCCCTCGCCCAGGCCACCCGCCAGCAGCGGGCCCGTCGCAAGGAGTGGGAGCCGCTCGCCGCCGCGATCCTCGCCCTGGCCCGCGCCAACTACGAGATCGAGTGCGACCCGGCCTCCGACGTCTCGGAGCGGGTGATCTTCCCCTACTCGCCGGCCGAGACGAACGGCATCGAGGACGCCCGCTTCGTGCGGTTCGTCGACGACGACGGCTCCGTCCGCCACTTCGCCACCTACACGGCCTTCGACGGCAGCGTCACGCTGCCGCAGATCGTTGAGACCGACGACTTCATCCGCTTCCGCGTGAGCACGCTCAACGGCCCGGAGATCGCCAACAAGGGGATGGCCTTGTTTCCGCGGCGGATCGGCGGCTGCTACGCGATGCTCTCCCGCCAGGACGGCGAGAACATCTACCTCATGCAGTCGGACATGCTCCACTTCTGGCATGCCAAGCGGCTCATCCTCCGGCCCACGCATGCCTGGGAGTTCGTGCAGATCGGCAACTGCGGTCCGCCCATCGAGACGCCCCGGGGCTGGCTCGTGCTCACCCACGGGGTCGGCCCGATGCGCAAGTACGCGATCGGCGCGGTCCTCCTCGACCGTGATGATCCCGCCCGCGTGCTCGCCCGGCTGCCCGAGCCCCTGCTCGCCCCCAACGCCAACGAGCGGGCCGGCTACGTGCCCAACGTCGTCTACACCTGCGGCGCCCTGCTGCACGACGGCCTGCTCGTCATTCCCTATTCGATGAGCGACTACGCGACGACGTTCGCCACGGTGCCGCTCGCGGAGGTCCTCGCCGCGATGACGGCCACGTGAGGCTGCCGCGTGCGCCGCCCGGTTCGAGCCGGATGGACCTTCCAACTGCCGGTCCTGCTCGACACGCGGCAGGCGGGAGGCGGCCCGCCGGGCCGGACGGTCCGTGCCCGTCAGGCGGACCGTGATTGCGGTGGCGTCAGGGCCCGCGCCAGCGGGCAGGCCGGGGAGGCGGGGTCACCGCGGCGATAGGCCGCGAGCAGTTCCTTCGACCGCTGGGCGAGCATCCGCCGCACTTCCCGCCGCCGGCCCTTCACGCGGGCGATCTTCATGGCGTCGTAGCCGGTCGTCTGATGCCGCATCCAGGCGATGACGGCGGCCTCGGCACGCCGCTCGATCGGGATTCGCTGCGTCCGGGCCACGGTGCCGCTGCCGACGGGCGTGGCATGCGCCGCGACGGCCCCGGCGAGCCTGCGGGCCAGTTCCGCGTGCCGCTCATGAAAGGCCAGGAACGCCAGCACCGCCGCCTCGAAGTCCTCCACATACTCCGCCTGCCGGGCCTCGCGCCGCCTGGCATCGGCCGCGCGACGCCGCGTGTGGGCGGGGGTGGATCGTTCGGCGGCCAACTCCTTCTCGATCCGCGTGATGGTCTCGCGCGGCGCCCACACACCGCGGGAAAACACCCGTCGGCCGACCCTCTCCTCGACGAGCCAATGCTCCCCGGCGGCCTTCACGCGCCGCGTGAGGGCGGCGTCGCCGGGAGGCAGCAGCATCCAGTCGGCCGGCACGGGGAGCGTCTGGCCCGCGGCGGTGCGGACCGTGTCAGGCGCGGGACCGGGAAGAAACGTCTGTGCGGGCATGGCGAAGGAGGGTATCGGCCGCGGGCATGGCGGCGGCCGAGCGGCGACGGCACCATCCCTACGACCGGTTTTTGGGCACCGCGATGCGGGCATCGCTGGCTTCGCACGGTCCAAACTCGCATACTGCCGGCCGCCATGAAACCCACCCGGCTCCTCGACCGCGCCGCCACGCCCGACGGCACGCCGATCACGCTCCACGAGCACGACGGCGCGATCTCGATCCGGGTGGGGGGCGTGGAACTGATGTCCACGCGGCAGCATCACTCCGAGGAGCGGCTCGCCGAAGTGGCCTGCGCCGGCCTGCGTGACCGCCGCCGCGCGGCCGTGCTCATCGGCGGGCTTGGCCTCGGCTTCACGCTCCGCGAGACGCTGCGGCACGTGGCGGCCGATGCGACGGTCGTCGTGGCCGAGCTGGTCCCGGCCGTGATCGCCTGGAACCGCAACCCCGCCTACCGGCTGGCGGCCGACGTGCTCGACGACCCGCGCGTGGAGATCGTGGCCGACGACGTCGCCGCGGTGCTCGCCGCGAGCCGCGGCCGGTTCGACGCGATCATGCTCGACGTCGACAACGGCGCCCGTGGCCTGACGGCGGCCGCCAACGACGAGCTCTACGTGGCGACGGGCCTGGGAGCGGCCCGGGCGGCACTCAAGCCGCGTGGCCGGCTGGCCGTCTGGTCGGCGGGGGGCGACCCGCGGTTCGTGGCCCGCATGGAGGAAGCGGGCTTCGCCGTGGAAGTGGTCAAGGCCCGCACGCATCCGACCGGCGGCAGTTGGAACTCGATTTTCGTCGGCACACGTTAGCCGGCATCGTCCGTTGGCAAAACATCGCATCGTGTGATTTTTGCTGTTGCGCGTTCTCCTGTCTTGCTCTCGGCTCACCACGCGAGAACCTCACAAAAAGCCCCCGGCGGAAGCCGGGGGACTCCGGGTCGCATGACTTCCCGCGTGCCATGCGATGTGGGGTTGAACCGGGAAATCGCCGGTCGTCGTCCGGCATGGACGGCGAAGTGGTTTTCGTACCCGGTGTCCCCGGGCTCCCGCCCGGGGCGTGAGCCGAGGGAATCATCGCTGCTCGATGGTTTCCTTGCCCGTGCCCTTGAAGCCCGAGGCGTGAGCCGAGGGGAGAGCATCATCGTTGCTCGATGGTTTCCTTGCCCGTGCCCTTGAAGCCCGAGGCGTGAGCCGAGGGAATGCGGATGGCCTCGAGTGGATTGTCGCGTATTCCCTCAGCTCACGCTTCGGGCTTCCCGGCAACCGGGCACGACGCCGCTGCCGTGGCGCAAACCTCAGCTTACGCTTCGGGCTTCCCAGCAAGCGGAGCGGACGAATGAATGAACAAGTTCTCCCGGGCTCCCCGGCAACCGGGCACGACGGTCGGAGACCGCCGCTCCAGAGGAGAGCATCATCGCTGCTCGATGGTTTCCTTGCCCGTGCCCTTGAAGCCCGAGGCGTGAGCCGAGGGAATGCGGATGGCCTCGAGTGGATTGTCGCGGATTCCCTCAGCTTACGCTTCGGGCTTCCCAGCAAGCGGAGCGGACGAATGAATGAACAAGTTCTCCCGGGCTTCCCGGCAACCGGGCACGACGCCGCTGCCGTGGCGCAAACCTCAGCTCACGCTTCGGGCTTCCCAGCAAGCGGAGCGGCCGGCGGCCTCTCAGGCCCTCACCCGCCCCCCGCTTCCAGGGCCTCCCAGCGGGTGAAGGCGGCGGCGAGCCGCGCTTCGCAGTCCCGCAGGCGGGCCTGGTCGCGGGCGAGCACTTCGCCCGGCTGGCGGAAGTAGTCGGGCCCCGCCATCGCCGCGTGCAGCCCGGCGATCTCGGTCTCGAGGCTCTCGATCACCGCCGGCAGGGAGTCGAGCTCCCGCTGCTCCTTGAAGGATCGCTTCTGCTTCGTGGCTCCCGGCGCCGGCTGTGGCGCCGGGGCCACGCGCGGCCGGGCATCCGCGGCCGGCGGCGGGGCGGTTCGCTGCCGCAGCCAGTCGCTGAAGCCGCCGACGTATTCCTTGACGCGATACGCCGCGTCGCCTCCCGTCGGCTCGAACACGAGCGTGCTCGTCACCACATTGTCGAGAAACGAGCGGTCGTGGCTCACCACCAGCACGGTGCCGGCGAAATCGACGAGCCGCTCCTCGAGCATCTCCAGCGTTTCCGCGTCGAGATCGTTGGTGGGCTCGTCGAGCACGATCAGGTTGGCGGGCTTGGCGAACAGTCGGGCCAGCAGCACCCGGTTGCGCTCACCCCCCGAGAGAAACTTCACCGGCGTGCGGGTGCGTTCGGGCGTGAACAGGAAGTCCTGCAGGTAGCCGATCACGTGCCGCGGCTGGCCGCCGATCTGCACCGTCTCATAGCCGTCGGCCACGTTGTCGGCCACGGTCTTTTCGTCGTCCAACTGGTCGCGGAGCTGGTCGAAGAAGGCGATCCGCAGGTTGGTGCCGAGCCGCACGGAGCCCGTCGCGGCCGCGAGCTGGCCGAGCATGAGACGCAGGAGCGTGGTCTTGCCCGATCCGTTGGGGCCGATGATGCCGATGCGATCGCCGCGCATCACGGTGGTCGACAGATCGCGGATGATCGGCCGCGTGCCACGCAGGAACGACACCCCCTCGAGGGCCGCCACCAGCGCCCCGCTGCGCTCGGCCTCCTGGATTTCGAGTTTCACGCGGCCCACGGCGTCGCGCCGCTGGCCGCGCTGGCGGCGCATCGCCTCCAGGGCCCGCACCCGCCCCTCGTTGCGGGTCCGCCGGGCCTTGATGCCGGTGCGGATCCAGACCTCCTCCTGGGCGAGTTTCTTGTCGAACAGCGCGTTGTGCTTCTCCTCGGCGGCGAGCGCCTCCTCCTTGCGACCGAGAAACGTCTCGTAGTCGCACGACCAGTCGAAGATCCGCCCGCGGTCGATCTCGAGGATCCGGTCGGCCATGCGGCGGAGGAAGGTGCGGTCGTGGGTGACGAACATCAGCGTCCCCCGCCAGCGGCCCAGAAACTCCTCCAGCCACTCGACCGCCTCGATGTCGAGGTGGTTGGTCGGCTCGTCGAGCAACAGCAGGTCGGGCTGGCCGACGACCGCCCGCGCCAGCAGCACGCGCCGCTTCATGCCCGCCGACAGGGCCGCGAAGTCGGCGGCCCCGTCGAGCGCCATCCGGGAGAGGGTCTGGACGACGGCCTGTTCCTGCTGCCAGGCAGCCTCGCCGGCCGCGGGCAGGCCCGCGGCGACGATGTCCTGCACGCTCCCGCCCAGGTCCTGTGGCACGTCCTGCTGCAGGAGGGCGACCGCCGCCCCCGGCGCGAAGACCACCTCCCCCGCATCAGGCTGGATCGCCCCGGCCAGCAGCCGCATGAGCGACGTCTTGCCGGCGCCATTGCGGCCGAGCAGGCCGATCCGCTGCCCGGCTTCGACATGGCAGGTCACGTCGTCGAGCAGCGGCGGGCCCCGAAACCGGAGCGTCAGGTTGCGAATGGTGACGAGCGGCATCCGTTGATTCCAGCGATCGGCTCGCGCCGTGGGGGTCCATCGTAGCGACCGCGGCCCGCGCGCGCGTGCCCAGCATCCGGCCGCCGAGCCGCGGGGCGGAAAACCCGTCCGGCTGCGGCTCTCCGTCCCTGCGGAGTGTCTCCGCGGCGTGAACCGCCGCTCGACCGGAGGCGACGCACGATTCGGGCCGGCGCCGGCGGCAGCCGTAAGGTTGAAACAGGCGGCGTCTTGGATCGCCGCCGCACAATCGGCTGCGGCCGTGCGCACACCATGCACCCGAATCACCACGACACGTCGGTCCCACGGAATGGCGAGGTGGCCGCCATGATCGACGCGGAAGTCAACGAGGGGGGGCCACCTTCCCCGATTCCCTGCGACACGCCGGCCATTGGCCCGGCGTGCCCGGAGGACCAGCCACCCATGCATGACGAACCGCCACCGATGGAAACCTGTCCGGCCTCCGACCGCATCCTCCACCTGCCCCTGGGAGCGGCGATCCCGGCCGCCGCGTCCCAGACGTTGCTGAAGGCGGCCGGGCTCGAACTGATCCGCCTCGTGATTCCCGCCGGCAAGGAGATTCCGCCCCACCGTGCGGCCGGTGAAATCACGGTGCAATGCATCGAAGGGCATGTCTCCGTCGATCACGACGGACATGCGCTCGACCTGCATGCCGGTGACCTGGTCTATCTCTGCCCGCATGAAACCCATGCGCTGAAGGGCATCACGGACTCCTCGGTGCTGGTGACCCGGCTGCGGCTCCACGCCGACGAGCTTCCCGAAACCTTTCCGGAGGTATCATGACCGCCGTCATGAAGAAGAGGCCCAAGAAGAACCGCCGCCCCGCGGGCCGGTCGCCGCACGCCGAGGCGACATACATCTGCGACTCGTGCGGCGAGGAAATCGTCGTGCCGGTGGACGTGTCGGCCGGAGCCCGGCAGGACTACGTCGAAGACTGCCCCGTCTGCTGCCACCCGATGACGCTGCACGTCGAGATCGACGATCACGGCGCAGCCCGCATCGAGGGCGAGCACGAGTAGGCGGCCCGGCCGAGCCTGCCGGCAAACTCCCGGGCCCGCGCCAGGTCACGGTCATCGGGATGCTTCCGGTTCAGGCCGCCGGCGAACCAGAGCGGCCCCCACGTATCGAATCCGCGGCAGGCGAACTCCCCCACGACGTCGAAGCCCTTGCAGGCCAGGAGTCGCTTCAGCGGCCAGTGCCAGAGCCCGGCCAGAAACGGGAGCCCCGAGGTGGAGAACACGAACGCCGGCATGGTCGGCTCGGGGGCGTCGGGCAGCCCGCGAACCCACTCGTCAATCGCCGGATGCATCCGGCCGTAATAAACCCCGGAGCCGATACCCAGGAGACCGTAATCGCCGAGGCTCGTGTACGGAACTTCCTCGGGGGCGGCCGTGACGGAGGCTGGGCCGAGCGCATCGGCCATCGCCCGGGCCACTTGGGCGGTGTTCCCGTGGTGCTCCGACTTGCACAGGATCAGGCACCTCGAGCGACTCATGTCCGATTCTACGCCCACGGGCTGCCGCAGTCGATGAAGTCCTTCTGGAGCCGCCGCGCAGCGGTGGTCGCGGCGGGATGGATCCGAAGATGGCGAAGCAGCTCCAGGAGATCCAGAAGGAGAACTCGAGGCTGAAGAAACTGGTGGCGGACCAGGCCCTGCACATGCTGATCCCCTCGGCGGCATCAGCCACTTCGGGTGAATTCCCGAAGTCGATCCGCCGCCGCCATCCGCGACGCTGCGATAGCGGCCGCGGCATTGCAACGCCCGCCGAGGCTTTCCCCACCGCAGCCTCGTCCTCGACCACCACCGGGCTATTGGAGACGCTCATACCGCCCCCCTTTCGGGACGTAACCGATGCCGCCAGAGGTGGTCAAGCACCGGAAAAAGGTTTTTAAGGGGGGCTGCGGGACGGGGGGTTTTCCCGATTCCTGCTTCGCACCGCGGACGATATATTTTATTGGCGGCAGGCGGGTCTGAGCGGGCTTTGGAAGTGCCGTGTCCGAGAGCCGCATTTCAGAGCCGGAGAGGGAGGACGAGGCATGCAAAATGATCGTGCCATGCAGACTCATGGCGTGGGCCGCGGCCGTCGATTCAGGCGCCTTCGTCGGTCAGGCCTGACGCTCGTGGAACTCCTCGTCGTGATCGCCATCATCGCCATCCTGGCGAGCATCGTCCTGCCGGCGATCATGCAGGCCCGGTCCGCCGCCCGGCGAACGCAGTGCGGCTCGAATCTCAAGCAGCTCGCCCAGGCGGTGCAGGGCTTTCATGAGCGGATGGGCTGCCTGCCGGTTTACTGGGGCTCGATGCGGGGGGGCAACGGCGAGAAGTTTGGCGGCTGGCTGCTCCACCTGCTGCCCGACCTCGACCAGCAGGCCCTCTTCGACGCCATTCCCCCGGAGGGCACGCTCGTGGTGTCGAGCACGACGATCACCGTTCCTCAGATCACGCGAACGAGTGTGCCTACGGGCCGAACGCTCCCGGCGATTCCGGCGTCGGCCGACTACAACCCAGGGCAGTGGGTGGAAACGGTGACCACGAACACCGTCATCGCCTACGACGGCAGCGGCAACGCCTATCCCCTGACTACCAGCTCGACCACGCGACAACTGGTGGGCGCCCGAGGTGAGCCCGGGCGGGCAGGAGGGCCGGAAATGATCGTTGTCGAAACGATCACCGGACCACCGGTCTCCGTCACGATCTCGGGAACAAACCCTCCCCGCGGCGTGTCTCCGGAGTATGGCCCGCGAACCGCGGCCGCGGCGCTGCCCGTGCTCGTGGACGCGGAAGATCCAAGCCCGCTGCGGTCGCCGGCCGGCCCCAGCTCGAACCAGCTTGCCAATTCGCCGCTCACCAACTACCTCCTCAACGCCCATGTGTTCACGCGGTTTAGCGGCCCCCGGGTGCCGTTCGGGCAACCCAACGCGGGATTTTTTCCGCAGCCACTCTTTGCGCCGATACCGAACGCGACCGCGCCGGCCGCCCTCTGGGACCATGTGCACTCGGGCAATTTTGTTGCCCCAGTGCCACCAGGGCATAAAACACCAGATCCATTCGCGTACGGGCCCATGGGCCGCCGCTTCGAGCACGTGACCGACGGCCTCACGAACACGATCATCGCCGCCGAGGCGATGCGGCAGTGCGACGCCTTCCAGGTCTACCGTTACGCTTTCTTTCCCACCGGGCCTTCGGGCGCGGCAACCCCCTTCAACGAGCACGGCTTCGGCATCCTGCCCTCCCTGCGGTCGGGCACGAATGGCGAGTGGTCGGTCACGCGAGAATCGGGGATCACCGCGGTGGGCAACACCTTCATGTTTCAGACCCAGCCGCGTCTGCAGGAGTGCAACACGACCCGGGTTCAGGCTCTGCACGGCAACTTCCTCATGACAGCCATGGCAGACGGATCCGTTCGGGCGATCAGCAGCCTCGTGTCGCGGCGGGAGCCCATCGGCGTGACCGCCTGCGGCCGGCTGAACTTCGGCACCACGTTTTTCGGCTCAGACGCCGCCGGTGCCGGTCGGGCCAACCTCACGGATGGAGTCTGGGACATGCTCATGCTGCCCAGCGATGGGGGCGTGCTCGCAAACACCGGCGAGATCGGCCGGGAAAAGTAGCGACGACGCCCGCACGGATCAGGCACGCGGGCCAAAGCCGAGGTCAGGGCACGTCCCCGACCGGCAGGCCGTCGTCGATCCAGGCCAGCCGCTGCCAGGTGCCGTAGGGCGAGGTCGTACGACTGTCGATCGAATCCGAGATGAACTGCACGTGGCCGTCGCAGAAGACGACGTTCACGCCTCCACGGTGGCGGCTGCGGGAGGCGGCGGCGGTGTCGATGCCGCGGTTTTGCGTATTTACGCCGCCCACGCACGGCAGGTTGATGGACGGTCGGTTGTTCGGCGTTGGCGGTGCATTGGGACGGCATCCCCAGTCAAACGCAATGGTAGTGGCATTGGCCGATGTTATTGCGAAGCCGTGCAGCCTGTCCGGAACAACCGCGTTGGGTGCCTGCGCCGCCTGCAGCATTTGCATACCGGCAAAGTTGTACCAGATCGCGCCCCGGCCATCGCGTTCCGACGTGCCCCGCAGATACTCGGAAACGGCGATCGTGTTGGCGAGACCGTCTTTGATCGACTGGATGCGCACGCCGTCGCCGAAGCCGAAGGCGCTGCGGCGGTCGAACGGCCGAGGCCGCAGGGGCAGCAGGAGTCGTTGTTGGTGCGGCAGGTTTAGGGAGGGCACGACCGGCGGGGTCTTCGTGAACTCGCTCGCCAGAGCGAGGGCCTCGAACACGTTCGTACCGGAAAACATTCCAAGATAGTTTGACTTCGCGAGCCGATAGCCGAAGGGGATCGAGTTCTCGGCGATGGTCGAACCTTGCCACAGCGGTCCTGTGACGGTGTCGGACGGGCAGAGCAGCGCCGGCAGCGGCCGGCCGTCGATGGCGGCGTAGTCGGTGGGCGAGTTTGCAAACGCTTCTTGCGGCCTCAGCATCCGGAATAGCGGGGCCCGCAGCGCGACGTAGTACGATTCCTCTTCGAGCCGCGGCAGGAGCATGTGCAGAAAGCACGTCCACTCGAAGAATCCATTACTGTTGACAGGAAGTTGGGAGTAGTCGAGCGAATTCGACCGCCACGCAGTCGCGGCGATGCCCGGCGGCAGCGAGTCGGCCGTGGACGCATGGTGGCCGAGGGCGAGGCCGATCTGCTTGAGGTTGTTTTGGCACTGGACGTTGCGGGCCGACTCCCGGGCCGACTGCACGGCCGGCAGCAGCAACGCCACCAGGATCGCGATGATCGCGATCACGACGAGCATCTCGACGAGCGTGAAGGCGGACCGAATTTTCCGGTCTTGAATGAACGATCTCACGGCGAAATCTCCAGCGCGCCCTGCCCGCTCGAATATTAGCACTTCCCACGGCCCAATCGCAACGGTTTTGCGGTTGCGGAGGGTTCGCCGCAGCGCTGCGGCACAATGCGACCGCTGGAACCAATCTCTTCCATCGGAAAATTCCCGTTCGGCAACCTGCCTGGAATGGTTTTCCACCGAACCATCCAACGCGTGCACGGCATCCCCGCGGCCCCCAAACCTCGCAATCCCGACATTTCTCCCTGGGATGCACGTCACCCCGCCTGCTTTGTTGTTGTGAAAAAACTGGTGCTTGCTCACAGCGACGGCCCGGTTGCCCGCTTTCCCACGAGAAGAATCGTGGCCCTGAGCCATCGCTGGCCGGGAAAGGAAGACGTCGAGATTCCGCTCGTCGAGACGCTGGAACTGATTCCCGAGCCAGACGGCAGCACGACCGAGGACTTCGTGATCCCGGAGTGGCTGGAAAAGCTGCAACAGCAGAAGCGCGGCGCCCGCGAAGTCGGAGGCGCCTTGGAGTTCCTGCATGGTGACCGTTGGATAATGCTCGAAAAGGCGCCCCCGCGCCCGCCGCCACGTCGTGGCTCCGCTGCGCCGAAGGATAACGGATAGACCGGTCGATGGCACTTCCGATGGCACGTCCGCAACGGTCTTCCGGCTGATGAACGACTCGTGAGCCTCGGGAGGAGCGGCCCGGGCGTCCGGAGCGGGTTTCTCGAAACGCCGCGCATCCCCCTGCGGTGGCGTTTTTCTCGCGTCGGCGCAGACCGTGCCCCAGTCGGCCGTTCCCGGGGCTTCGACGCCTCGCGTCCGGCACCGCTCAGAGACTGTGGATGTCGATCACGGGCAGCTCGTCGGGCGAAGCTGGGAAGAATGCCCGGTCGTCGTGGGCATGCACGACCGCCGCAGGCCGATCGGCGAGAAAACCCCGCAATCGCTGCGGCACAGACATCACCCACTGTCAAACGGGCACCGGGGCGGGGTGCGCCCATTTGTTTCCGTCTACTCGGCTTCCTGGATCGTTTTGAAGGCGGGTTCCGCGGCCCTCATGAACGAGCGGGTGCCTTTCCACTTGACCATGGCTCGTTCCAGGGCCGGGAGGGCCGGCTTCGCCCGGGCACCCATCGCCGCCAGACCGACCACGACCCGCGCGCCGCGCCCGGGGTTGTCGGCCTCGAGCACGCCGATGAAGATCCGCAACGCATCGTCATCGCCAAGGGCCCGGATCGCATCCACCGCCCGATAGGCCAGGGCCACGTCCTTGGATCC
>Ga0315900_10003070_pt1 | contig 24748 bp, 35 predicted proteins | sample LakEriMetagenome_FD_203521 | JGI IMG/M metagenome (GOLD analysis project Ga0315900, IMG submission 203521) | Freshwater fungal communities from buoy surface, Lake Erie, Ohio, United States - Buoy 12 MA114 | ecosystem: Environmental > Aquatic > Freshwater > Lake > Lake biofilm | place: USA: Lake...
CACTATGAAAGGCGTGATCCTTGCGGTTTATAGGGAATACCTTGGCCGGGATGCCAGCAAGGATGAACTGCGGAACATTCCAGACAAGCATCTTATGGACCTCTATAAGACTCGGTATTGGGATAAGGCTAGGTGTGATGACCTGGGTGCCGGGCTTGATCTGGTGGTGTTTGACCTTGCCGTGAATGGTGGCGTGGGTCGCGCGGCCAAGATCCTTCAGCGTTGCGTTGGGGCAGTAGAAGACGGAGCTATTGGCCCGAAGACCATGGCTTTGGTTACGCAAGTACCAGTGAAGCAGATGATAATTCGCTTCTCTGAACAGCGCCGTTTGTTCTATAAAGGGCTGAAAGCCTTTGAGACATTTGGGCGTGGCTGGCTTCGTCGCACTGATGAATGTGAATCCAAAGCCTTTGAAATGACAGGAGATCAATCATGAACGGTATGAAGATGAAGAAGCCCAAGATGCCAAAGATGGCGCCCGATATGGGTGGCATGGATATGCCTAAGTTTGGCTCTCGCGCCATGCGTCCAGGTGGTATGAAGAAGGGTGGCAATGTTCACGCCGATGCGGCGATGGACAAGAAGCTTATCCGCAAAGAGATCGCCCGTGCAGAGAAGATGGAAGAGAAGTCCGAAGGCATGAAGAAGGGCGGTAAGGTTAAGATGGCTCGCGGTGGCGGCGTTGAGACTAAGGGCAAGACCAAAGGGAAGTTCATCTAATGCCCATTAGCAACGAACCCATTGGCGCGAGGCTTGGACGCGCGTTCCAGCGGTCGCCCGAAGATCAGGAAGTTCTAGACGCTTATCGTCTTCAAATTCCTGTAGATGAGCTTCGCGCGCTTCGCGCTCGTGGTGTTGACCCGGCTCGTCGAGTAAGCGGTCCTCGTCAGACCTCTGACGCCATGCGCCGCAATGCCATGGCTTCTGACCGCCAAATGGCAGATGTTCCGAGCAACATTCCATCTGGCCCAAGCGCAGAAACGGTTCGCCGCGCTCGTGAAAATCTTGCGCGTTCTGCGGCTATGCAAGAAGCCGATATGCCGGGCAATCTTCCGTCTGTTTCGCAGGCTGATATTCAGCGCGCGCGTGAGGGCATCATGCGCGCGGAGGATATGCAGAATGCAGATATGCCAGGGAACATTCCTGCGCCAGGGACGAGCTTTGCTCCAGATGAAATTCAGGAAGCTATGTCTCGGACGAGGATGGAGCGGCAACGTCAGCGTAATCGTCCTAATACCCGCATGACCGCAACTCCATCTCCAGCGGATGCACTCAATCAGCGTGAGCTTGATCGGATTGCCCTTGGCAATCAGTTGGGTGACATAATGAAAGGCGGGGATATTCAGCCTCCCGCCGAGCGTTCTTTCTTGGAGCGCCTTGGCCTGCGCCGCACCAATGAGACCGGGGAAGGTCGCCCAAGCACGGGTAATTTCCGTGAAGACCTTCGCCAGCTTGGCAAGTCGCTTGGGTTTAAGAAGGGCGGTAAGGTCAAAAAGATGGCTAAAGATGGCGCCGTCAAGGCTCCTTCTGCTTCCAGGCGTGGTGATGGCTGCGCTTCTCGCGGCAAAACGAAAGGTCGAATGGTATGAAAAAGAAATATGCCGATGGGGGTCGCGCTCGTTCTGCCCCAAGCTATGAAGAAGACATGACACCCCCTCCGGGGATGCGTAACTTCCGCCCCCGCACCCTGCCGGGTGGCGAGGAGCCTGCTGTGCGCCGCCGTGCGCCAGTTGAGATCCCGTCTTATGAAGAGGACATCACGCCTCCTCGCGGTATGATGCGGCCATCCCGTGAGCCTATGCCCCTTCCGCCCATTCCCCCGCCTATGCCTCCCCGGCGTATGGCCAAGGGTGGGGCCGTGAAGATGGCTGGCGGAGGCTGCACCCGTGGTGACGGGATTGCTTCTCGCGGCAAGACCAAGGGCCGGATGATCTAATGCTGTTCCTTGGCACATTGATTGGGGCAATAGGCTTCAGGCTTCGCGGTTCTGCGATCTTTGAGGAGATCACAGGTCGTGGAGCCACCACCGCAAGGATTGTCTGCTGGGCAATCCCTATGGGGCTGTTGTCTTTAATTCATGTGCCTCCCATGGACGCGGTTTGGATTGGCCTTGGCTTCTTCCTTGGTGCCTGCCCTGGCTGGTATCATTGCACTGATCTTGGCAGGGATGATGGCAAGGTCGTGCGTGACTACGTTGTCATGACAATTAGGGGGTTGGTTTGGACCATCCTGCCAGCGATTGTCATGTCTTACTTCAACCCCACGGCGGCTGGCGCGATGGTGTTGGCTGGGGCTTTATGCCCCCTTGCTTATACAATCGGCTGGGCAATTCCGTCTAATATCAAGGGATTGCATCAAGGCCCTGAGTTGGGCGAATTTATCTTTGGCGGCATAATCGGAGCTTCGATTGTCCTATGAAGAAACAAGAGAAGATCCGTAAAGTCATGCGGGAATTTAAGGAAGGCGACCTTAAATCCTCTAGCGGGCAGAAGGTGAAGAACCCAAAGCAAGCTATTGCGATTGCGCTTTCTGAATCCTCCCGCATGAGAGAGGGTGGGCGGGTAAAGCCGCAGAATCCAAAGCTGTGGGCTGCGGCAAAGAGTGCCGCCAAGGCCAAGTTTGATGTGTACCCCTCTGCCTATGCAAATGCCTGGGCATCAAAGGAGTACAAGAAGAAGGGTGGTACTTGGCGTGGGCCTGATAACAGGGTCACAAAGAAATGAAGGGCGGTCTCGGCAAGTGGTTTGGTGAGAAGTGGGTTGATGTAAAGACCGGGAAGCCTTGTGGGCGTAGCGGTTCTGAGAAGTCAAAGCGTGGGTATCCTGCTTGTCGTCCTGCTGCCGCTGCTGCCAAGATGTCATCGAGCCAGAAGGCGACCATGGCTCAAAAGAAAACTGGACCAGCCCGTAAGAGTTGGCCCATAACTCCCAGCGGGAAGAAGAAGTAATGACAACCTCTGGCACCGCAGTCTGGAATCTTGACATCGCTGACCTCATTGAGGAGGCGTATGAACGCGCGGGCCTTGAAGCCCGGACGGGTTATGATTTCCGCACGGCTCGTCGGTCCCTGAACATGATCTCGGCTGAGTGGTCCAATAGGGGTTTGAACCTATGGACCGTTCAGGAGAACACCCTGGTCCTAACACCTGGGGTTAAGACATATTCATTGCCTGCTGATACCATTGATATTATCGAGACCATGATCCGGGTGAATACCAGCGGATCTGCTCTTGATTACACGGTATCTCGCATTGGCGTAGGCGATTATGCCACCCTGCCAAACAAGAACACCCCAGGTCGCCCCCTTCAGATCTATGTGAATCGTCAGGTTGATCCAGAATACACCCTCTGGCCTGTGCCGGATCTTCCTTACACCATACTATACTGGACGATGAGGCGCATTCAGGATGCCACATCTGCCACTGATGTCATGGATATGCCTGTCCGGTTTGTTCCGGCACTGTCGGCTGCGTTGGCGTATCAGATTGCCCTAAAGCGGCCAGAAGCCACAGGGAGGTTGCAGATCCTCAAGGCCGATTATGAGGAGCAGTGGAAGCTTGCCTCAGATGAAGACCGTGGGCGTGAACCAGCTAGGTTCGTGCCTTGGTCTTCTTACCCGTGAGGTAGCGGTTTATGGCGGTCAAGTTTGCCCGTGGTAATAAGGCATTCGCCTTCTGTGACCGTTGCTATCAGCGGTACGACCTGAAGGATCTGACTTGGCAAGTTGTCAACCAGAAGCCAACGGGGCTGAAGGTTTGCAATGAGTGCAATGACGTTGACCATCCTCAGTATCAGTTGGGCAAGTTCCCAATCAATGATCCTGTAGCTCTTCAAGACCCACGGCCCGACATTAATCCGGGCAGGAGCCTTCCTGGCTGGAATCCTGTGGGCAATTCAGCCACCACCTCAAACGGCAATGTTGGCATTGTCAGCATTTACATCTCATAAGGACGAAGCAAATGGCTGGAGTGACAAGCGAAAACATGAAGAAGTACGGGCGGAATATCGCTCGTGCCATGAACCAGAGTGGCCGGGTCAAAGGCCCCAGCACTGGCAACCCGTTCAAGTCGGTTTCGGCTGACCAGGGTTCCAGCACTGGCGCGGTTGGCAAGGTGGTCAAGAACGCCAAGGCCCCGGATCAAGCCATTGTTGATGAGCGCGTTGCCCCCTACAAGCCCACGAAAATTCGCGGGACAGGCGCGGCCACAAAGGGTACTATGGCTCGCGGCCCAATGGGCTGAGGGATAGGCAGCAATGAACTACGCAACTCTTGTAACCCTATTACAGGATTACACGCAGAACTCTTCGTCTGAGTTCATTGCCGCTATTCCTGAGATTGTGAAGCTGGCTGAGGATCGAATCTATCAATCGGTTCAGATCCCGGCTCTCAAGCGTAATGCCACATCAAACTTTGTTTCGGGCAATAAGTATCTGGCGGCTCCCACAGATTTCCTTGCGGCCTATTCAATGGCCGCTAAGAGCGCAGCGGGGGTTTATTCATACCTTCTTGAGAAGGAGGTTGGGTACATCAATGAGGCGTTCCCAGACCCGTCTTATACGGGGGTGCCGAGGTATTATGCCCTGTTCAATGATGCGACCTTTGTGGTTTCCCCCACGCCGGATGACTTCTATGAAGTAGAACTTCACTACTTCTATGAGCCTCCCAGCATTGTGGAGGCTGGCAATTCTTGGCTTGGGGATAACACTGAGAGTGTGTTGTTCTATGGGTGTTTGTCTGAGGCGTACACCTACATGAAGGGTGACGCTGATCTGACTGCCCTGTATCGTGCGCGGTATGATGAAGCTCTTGGGCGGCTGAAGGTTCTGGGTGAAGGTCAGGATAAGCGGGATAACTTCCGCCTTGATCTGCCTCGGATCATGCCGACATAGGATGAACGATGATTGTTCAGGCGTTTTGCACAAGCTTCAAGAAGCAGCTTCTGGAAGGGGTGCATGATTTTCGGGTCGTTGGCGGCGATGTCTTTAAGATTGCGCTGTACACTGAGGCTGCGAACATCAATGTAACGACCTCTCAGTACACCACCACTGGCGAGATCAGTGGCACTGGCTACACCGCTGGCGGCTTGACGCTGACCAACATTGCTCCGTCTGAATACAATCTGGCTGGGGTTTGTTCGTTTGAGACCGCCACATGGGCTGGCGCTTCGTTCTCGGCGCGTGGTGCTTTGATCTACAACACCACCCCTGCTCACACATACACAAACCCAGTGTGCTTGGTTCTTGATTTCGGGACCACCCGGTTTGCTGTGAACAATAGCTTTAGCGTTCAGTTCCCGCAGATCACTGATCTCAGCGCGATTATAAGGATCAACTGATATGGCCTTTGTGATTGCAGACCGGGTTCGTGAAAGCAGCGTAAGCACAGGCACGGGAAACTTCACGCTTGCTGGGGCAGTAACTGGCTATCAGACCTTTGCGTCTGTTATGGCAACAAGCGATACCACATACTACACCATTGCCGACCAAGGTGGGGCTAATTGGGAAGTGGGTATTGGTACATTCACCAGCCCATCTACATTGGCGCGCACCACTATTCTATCATCCAGCAATGGCGGCAGCGTTGTCACCTTTGGCGCTGGCACCAAGGATGTGTTCATCAGCCTTCCTGCTAGCAAAACGAATGTTGAAGATCAGCCCAATCTGATTGAGGTAAATAGTTCTTCAGCGGCCCTTCGCATTACCCAAACAGGCGCTGGCAATGCGCTGTTGGTCGAAGATAGCGCCAATCCTGATAGCAGCCCGTTTGTGGTAGATGCTTCCGGCAATGTTGGCGTAGGGACGGGAACCCCAACCGCGAAGCTTGATCTTGCATCCGGCAACCTTGCGTTCAGCAGCACGGCGCAGCGCATTACGGGTGACTTTAGTAACGGCACACAAAGCAATCGTGTATTTTTTCAAACCACAACCGCAGGCGGCGGTACCTCAGTTGGCACCATCCCAAATGCAACGGGAGCCAACAGTGCCTTTAATGCTTTTGGAGGGCCAGACCCAGGCAACGCATCTTTTGCTCAACTTAGGGCTGGTTCAGATACGTCAGATGTTCGTTTGACTTCTGGCATAAATGGAACTGGCACCTACTACCCCATGACGTTTTACACAGGCGGCTCCGAGCGGATGCGCCTGGATACGTCTGGCAACGTGGGGATTGGGACTACAACCATTGGCTCTAAGCTAACAGTAAATGGAGATGTTGCTGGCACGTTCTTTGTGAACCCAACAACTGTATCTGCGAATTATACAATCCCAACCAATTACAACGCCATGACGGCGGGGCCGATTACTGTAGCGAGCGGCGCGACTGTGACCGTTCCTTCAGGCTCAACTTGGACGGTGGTGTGATATGCCCGTAAAACTTTCCTCCACAGGTGGCGGCAGCGTCACTCTGACCACGCCCAGCACGGCGAGTGATTTCACAGTCACCATCCCTGCTGCCACTGGCACCATGGTCACAACAACCAGCGCCTCTACTATTGAGTTTGCTGCTGGCAGTGCTGCTGCGCCAAGCATCACCACCACCGGAGATACCAACACTGGTATCTACTTTCCTGCCGCCGATACGGTGGCAATTTCCGCTGCTGGCACAGAGGATTTTCGCATTGGCCCTGCCGGGCAGATTGGGCTTCAAGGCGCAAACTACGGCACCTCGGGTCAGGTATTGACCTCCAATGGTTCTGCCGCTGCGCCTTCGTGGCAAACTGCATCTTCAACAGGCGCTCTCAAGAACGTCCAGGTCTTTACCTCATCCGGCACCTACACGCGCACGGCTGGCGTTACCACGGCGGTTGTGGTGGCTCGTGGTGGTGGTGGTGGTTCATCAGGGAAAATTAATAATGGCTCTACTGGTGGAACTACATCATTTGGCTCTCATGTCTCTGCTGTGGGAGGAAGCGGCGGCTCTAGTAATTCTGCGAATCCATCTAATGCTGCCAATGGGGGTGCTGGCGGAACTGGTGGCACCGGCGCAACTATTGCAATCAAAGGCGCTCCTGGAACTGGTGGTTATTCGAAAGATCCCGCCAGTGTTAATGAAGTTTTAAGGGGGGCGGGTGGTGGAGAAGGTGGCGGCCCAGGAGGCACGGGAGCCACCGCTGTTGCAGGTGTTCGAGGAGGCGGCGCTTCTGGCGGCTCTGCATCCGATGGCCCGTTTCAATATGTTGGCGGAGGTGGTGGTCAGGGGGAACTTTGTATTAAATACACAACAACAGTCGGTGCAACTGAAACTGTGACTATTGGCGCTGGAGGTGCCGCAGGAAATTCAGGAGCGGCTGGCGGCGCAGGCTACATCATCGTGTATGAGTATAGCTAATGCTGCTCTCCATGCTTGCGCCTCCTGGCGCTCCATCACCAGAGGAATTGATCAAGTTTTATGCGGAGAATAAGGTCATGAATTACGCAATGGTGCAGAACGGCGTGATCGTGAATGTCGTTGATTGGGATGGTGTCACGCCATACACGCCGCCTGAAGGGTGCGAATTGCATCAGTGGGATGGGCCAATGGATATTGGCTGGCTGTGGGTTGACGGCGCGCCTGTTGATCCTAACCCGCCTGCGCCAGAGCCTGAAGCTCCTGCCGTGCCATCAGAAGGCCCCACGGTGATCTGATGTTGCAAACAAAGCCCATCACCTTTGGTAAATTGAACGGGACTGTGTTTGACTTTCCCGTTGCTGGTGATGTGCTGCCCATGCACCAGCATGGCGAAGGTGATGTGCATATCACCGTGGTTGCGCGTGGCAGCTTCAAGGCGCACGGCAATGGCTGGGAGCGGGTTTTAACGGCGGGTGATGTGGCTGATTGGAAGCCTAATGATCCGCATGAATTTGTCGCGCTTGAGGATAATTCGCGCATTGTGAACATTGTGAAGGGGTAGGCTATGCCGCTGACAATCTCAGGCTCCACAGGTATCGCGGGTGTTGACGGCTCTGCCTCCACCCCGGCTGTGCAAGGCACCGACACGAATACGGGGATATTCTTCCCCGCCGCCGATACGATTGCCTTTGGTGAAGGCGGCTCTGAGGCAATGCGCATCGACAGCAGCGGAAATGTGGGTATTGGGACGAGTTCGCCGCAATCCAGGCTTCATGTCGTTGGCGCTAGTGCAGCGCCTTTCCCCACGGGCGGGGACGGACTTCACCTTGGTGCCTTTGGTGGTTATGCTTCTATGGAATTTTGTGGAACTACAGCAGCATATTTAGACTTCAATAAAGGCGACGGAACTGATTTCTTGGGCCGTGTTCTTTACGACACCAATAATAATAATTTTGTTTTCTATACTAACGGCAACAATGAACGTGCGCGCATTGACAGCAGCGGCAACTTTTTATTCAACTCCGGCTATGGCTCCGCTGCCACGGCGTATGGATGCCGAGCTTGGGTAAATTTTAATGGTACCGGTGTAGTAGCAATTAGATCCAGTGGTAATGTCACTAGTATTACTGACAATGGAGTTGGTGATTATACAGTGAATTTTACCAATGCCATGCCAGACGCAAATTACTCTTCGGTAGGAGCGTGTGCAAAAAACGATACTAATAATGATGGTAATCAGACAGTACAAGTAGGTGGCTATTCTGGCGCACTACAGACAACATCTGCTTGCCGAATAAGAACTGTCTATATTACAGGTTTTTCAGTTCAAGATTCACCTCAAGTAACCTTTGCTGCTTTTCGATAGGAGCCAACCATGAACCAACGCATCATCTATCCCACAGACGAAGGCGGAGTTGCTATCATTATTCCAGCCCCCGAATGCGGCCTCACGATTGAAGAAATTGCCGCTAAGGATGTGCCGGAGGGCAAGCCATTCAAGATAGTGGATGTCGCTGACATCCCGTCAGATCGGCTTTTTCGGGGGGCATGGACCTATGTGGAGGAAAATCAATGATCCGAATTGACATCACCAAGGCCAAGGCTATCGCGCATGATATGCGACGTGCGGCCCGTGCGGAGGAGTTCAAGCCGCATGATGAAATCATCATGAAGCAAATCCCTGGCGTTGATGCTGTGGCTGCTGAAGCGGCTCGCGCTGCCATTCGGACCAAGTATTCTGCTATGCAGGATCAGATTGAAGCTGCTGCCACGCCTGATGAGATCAAGGCCGCGTTAGGAGTTTAACCATGTCCACACTCGCCGCCACCAACCTCAAGCACGCATCCTCCGCCAGCAATAACATTGTGCTGGACAGCAGCGGCAATGCCACGTTTGCCGGAACCCCGGTGCCGAACAGCAGTTTTCTGCGGAACCGGATTATCAATGGCGATATGCGGATTGACCAGCGGAATGCTGGGGCGGCAATAGCATCTTTGGGTTCTGGCTCAACTTATACGGTTGATCGGTTTTACTATTACGGCTCCCAATCAGGGAAGTTTAGCTTTCAACAAAATCAAGGAAGCGTGACGCCACCAGCGGGTTTTTCTAACTATGCTGGCTTCACATCCTTGTCTGCATTTTCCGCTGCTGCATCTGACGTATTTGTGCTTGGTCAAGTGATTGAAGGCTACAACATTTCAGATTTGGCTTGGGGAACTGCAAATGCCAAATCTGTTACTGTTTCTTTTTGGGTCCGTTCTAGTATTACTGGAACGCACAGTGGTTTTTTTGGAAATAGCAATCTCACCCGTTCTTATCCATTCACGTTTACGGTTTCGTCTGCAAACACATGGACGCAGATTTCTGTAACGATTGCGGGTGACACGACTGGAACATATAGCACCACAAACGGCGCTGGCATTTATGTTGGTTTCAATTTGGGTTGCGGATCAACATTTCTTGGAACGGCTGGGTCTTGGCAAGCTGCGCTTTATGAAGGCGCTACGGGATCGGTTTCTATTGTCGGCACCAACGGCGCAACCTTCTATATCACCGGCGTCCAACTCGAAGTCGGCACCGCCGCCACGCCTTTTGAGCGGCGGCAGTATGGGCAGGAGTTGGCGTTGTGTCAGAGGTATTACAATCGTGATGTGCTTGTTGCAATTGGTGGGGGAGCGACCCCCACAGCTACCAACAGAACTTTCTACTGTTCTGTGAATTGGCCTGTCGCGATGAGAGCAGCCCCGACCATGACCTTGATTAGTACTCTGGCAAGTTCTAACATGAACGCCGGAGCGTGGGTTAATCTTACGGCATCTAGGGGGCGGTTTTCCGCAACAAACAGTGTTGCCAATGACTGCGCTCTTGAAGCCCAGTATAGCGCCGAAATCGAGCTATAAGCCATGTACACAAACGCCCAATACATCGCCTTTAACGGCGTCAACAACGACATCCGCGTTGACATCAACGGCGTGACCAGCTTTGTGCCGCTGGACCCAGCCAACACGGATTACCAGAACATCATGGCCCTGGTTGCTGCCGGGGAACTGACAATCGCGCCAGCGGAGTAGGGCATGAAACTTGAACTCACCATCAACGATGTCAACATGATCCTGCAAGCGTCAGCTTCAAATACATAACTACTTATAATAAAATGTTGTAAATATTACTGAAATCGGAGTAATAAATGCCCCTCTACCTAAACGGATCATCTGGTATATCAGGAATAGACGGTTCTAATACCACACCTGCTATTCAAGGTACTGACACCAACACTGGCATGGTTTTTCCAGCTGCTGATACAATTGCATTCGTTGAAGGTGGCACTGAGGTTATGCGCATCGACAGCAGCGGCAATGTTGGGATAGGTAATACTGCTCCAAATGCTAAGTTACAAGTCACTGGTACAGCTAACGTTTCAGGTAACGTTGTTATTGGAGGTGGTTTGACTTCAGCAAACCTAACAACTACAACCAACACAGCAACGTTTGGTACAGCAATATATGTTGGTACAGCTGGTAATACCTCTATAGCAACAAGTAATACAACATCAGCAAGGTTGAGAGTTGACACCACTGGAGGTGGCGGTTACGGTAGAGATGCTCCAAATATCTGGCTCAATAATAGTAACGATCCTTGTATAAGGATGATGAATACTTCAAACGCTACTCTAAACCACAGTGCTACAATGTATGTTCCTGGTGGTGCAGGAGGCTGGGTAGTAACTTGCGATACAAATGCAGCATTCGATCTGTCGACTGATACGTCCGGTAATTTTACCGCTCGTGGTAACGTAACTGCTTATTCAGATGAAAGACTAAAAAAGGACGTTGTTGAGTTAAAAGATGCATTAGACAAGATACTAAAATTAAGAGGTGTTAGTTATACTAGAATTGACACTGAAGAGCAAGGTATAGGATTCATCGCTCAAGAATTGCAACAGCATGTACCGGAAGTTGTGAGAGAGGGTTTAGAAGGCTACTATACAGTATCGTACGGAAACATTGTTGCCCTGTTAACCGAAGCTATCAAAGAACAGCAAGTACAGATAGCTAAATTAAGAGAAGAAATAACATCACTTAAGCAAGGATAATATCATGAATGAACTTACCTTAACATTGACACTTGATCAAATCAACACAATTCTAGCCGGTATCGGTGAACTTCCTACACGTATCGGTCTTCCTATTACAGAAGAAATCAGAAAGCAAGTATTACCTCAGATAGAGGCAGCTAATAGTAAAACGGAGAGTTAAAATGGCTACACTAGCACAACTTCAAAAACTAGCACCTGGTGGTAAGCCAGAAATTCTTGGTGCAATTGCAGAACTAGCTCCTGTTCTTGCTGAGAAGTACGGTATTAATACACCTCTTCGAATGGCTCATTTCCTTGCTCAAACAGCACATGAGTCAGGTGAGTTCAAGGTAGTAGAAGAAAATCTTAACTACAAGACTACCGCTCTCACAGCCATGTTTGGTTCTCGTATTACAGCTGAACAAGCTGGTAAGGTCGGTCGTAACGACGCAACCGGCCAGAAAGCAGATCAATCAGCCATTGCAAATATCATCTATGGTGGTGCTTGGGGTGCAAAGAATCTAGGTAATACTGAAGAAGGTGATGGTGCGAAGTTCAAGGGCCGCGGTGTTATTCAGCTAACCGGCCGCGCTAACTATACAGCTTTTGCTAAAGCCAAGGGTATCTCTGTAGATGAAGCTGCTGAATATCTAAAAACTCCTCAAGGTGCTGTAGAATCAGCTGCATGGTTCTGGAGTTCACGCGGTCTGAACGCTCTTGCTGACAGTGATGATATTACAGCTGTAACCAAGAAAGTAAATGGTGGTACTCTAGGTATCGACCACCGCACAGAGCTTCTTAACAAGGCAAAAAGTGTTCTAGGATAACCTCTTACTAAATATAGTAAAAGAGGTGTACAATGGCCAATCCTACAACCCGTGCGGAATTCATCGAAAATTGCTTACGCCGTTTAGGTAAGCCAGTTATAGAAATCAACGTCGATCCCGATCAAATCGAGGATCGCGTTGATGAAGCGCTTGCATACTACTGGGATTATCACTTTGATGGTTCGGAAAAGATATACTACAAGCACCAGGTTACATCGCAGGATGCGTCAAATAAGTATATCACTCTACCTGAAAATATTATTGGCGCTGTTCGTATTTTTAGTATTGGCGATTTAATTACAACAGCTTCGCTATTTGATATTCGCTATCAGATCGCTCTTAACGATCTTTATCAGTTCTATAGACAGTCCATGGTACCGTACTATATGAACATGCAACATATTCAATTCCTAGAACAACTATTAGTAGGCCAACAGCCTATTAGATATACACGCACTAGAAATAGATTGCATATCGATATGGATTGGGATAGAATTGATATCAACAAGTACTTCTTAGTTGAAGCGTACGAAATTATCAACCCAGATACTTATACTGATGTATGGAAAGATAGATGGCTTCTAAGGTATACTACAGCTCTTATCAAAAGACAGTGGGGCGTAAATCTTACTAAGTATTCTGGTATTCAGTTGATGGGCGGCATCACCTTTAACGGTGAGAAGATTTACAACGAAGCCAATTCAGAAATTCAGCAACTAGAAGCAGAAATGCTTACTTCCTACTCAGTACCTCCTGAGTACATGATTGGGTAACAAGTGGCAACTTCGTTTTATTTCAACAAAGCAGCAGTATCAGAGCAGCGTTTACTTGAAGATCTCACAATAGAATCTATCAAGATAAACGGCATTGATACTTACTATTTACCCAGAACACTTTTTAATAAAGATCAGATCTTTAAAGAAGACGTGTTATCTATATTTAAACGCGGGTATTTTGTTGAGATGTATCCCAAGAACGTGCAGGGCTTTGCTGGCGAGAAAGACATTCTTACAAAATTTGGTGTCGAGATTAGAGAACAAATTACATTTGTAATGGCCAAGAGACGTTATGAGGATGAGATTGGCGATTACGAGGGCAGAGTAAATAGACCCCTAGAAGGTGATTTAATTTATTTACCTATTAATGATGGTCTTTATGAGATTAAATTTGTCGATCACGACTTACCGTTCTATGAACTATCAAATCGTTATGTTTACGAACTAAAATGTGAGAAGTTTGAGTATAGTTCAGAAAGAATTGATACTGGTATTGAGCAGCTTGATAGTATAGAAGATAGATTTACTCTTGATGATGTGGGTGTATATGAACTAGTAACTGAAGAAGGAGCTCTGCTCTATACCGAAGCTGCTGATATGCTTATACTAGAGCGTATCGATATTGAAGATCAAGACCCTGGTGCACAGAATTCACAATTCCAGCTGGAATCAGACGGTATCATTGACTTTACTGATAAAAATCCATTTAGTGAGAGAGTCTAATGATTACAGGTTATTATTATCACGCTTTAATTAGAAAATACGTCACTTACTTTGGTACATTATTCAACGATATTTCTATTGAGCGTACAGATTCCAGTAATAATGTTATTCAGGATTTTGTAGTCCCTATTGCTTATGGGCCCAAGCAGAAGTTTATTGCAAGACTAGAACAAGACCCTACACTTAACAAGAGTGTAGCCATGACTCTACCCAGAATGTCTTTTGAGATTGTTGATTTTGATTACGATCCATCACGTAAGTTAATCTCTACTGGTAAGATTTCCAAGCAATCTACTAACTATACAGGTAAGCTTGAGACAATTTACAATCCAGTACCAGTCAATATTAAGTTTAATCTATCCATCTACACTAAAAATGCAGAAGATGGATTCAAGATCTTCGAGCAGATTCTACCATATTTTACACCAGAATGGACTTCTACTCTAAGTTTAGTTCCAAGTATGGATCTTAAAGTTGATATTCCTGTTGTTCTTAATGATATCAACATGGTAGATAAATATGAAGGATCGTTTGAAAATTTAGATCGTAGATATATTATTCATACATTGTCATTCATAATGAAAGCATACCTATTTGGTCCTACAGGTAGATCAGATGTTATTAGACGCTCAATTGCAAATCTATACAATAATTCAAATACAAGAACAGCAAATTTATCCATAACAAGCTTTATTACAAATTTTAAACCTGGTGATTTTGTATATCAATCAAATGGCAGAACACAAACAGCGTCTGGTATTGTTAAACAAGCTAATTCAACATTCTTATACATTGCAAACGTAAACGGCACATTTAATACTGCGAATAATGTTCTATGTGGAAACTCAAATGCTGTAGGCGAAGTATCGGCAGTCTCATCTGCCGATACACCAAATGAAGTAATAACAGTTAGACCTGCTCTTACTGCAAATGGAACGCCAACATCAAATGTAAGTCAATCCATAGATCTTGATCTAATTAAATCAACAGACGATTTTGGTATTAATATTAGTATTTCGGAACCGTAATGAGTGAAGAAAATGAAAAAGATCCTATCGGCAAGGCACTAAACCTCCAGCCGATTAACAGTATAAAGACTGGTATTGAAGCTGCTATTCAAGCTGATAGTGATGATGTTATTCATGCTAGAAGAAACATCAAGGACCTAATCTATAGAGGTTCGTCTTCTCTGGAAGATCTATTGGAGGTTGCGAAAGCATCTGAGCATCCCCGTGCATATGAAGTCGCAGCTAATCTAATTAAGACATTAGTTGATGCCAACAAAGAATTAGCAGAACTAAAGTTTAAAGAAGATAAGATATCCAACGAGAAGTTCGTGGATAACAGATCTATTAATAACTATACATTTGTGGGTAGTACTTCCGAGTTACTAAAGCTTATGAAGAAGACTGACACAATAGAGCATGACGATGAGTGAGAATAGAACGTCTTACTATATGGGAAATCAGAAGCTCAAAAGAGCTAATGTTCCTGTAAATTTTACCAAGCAGCAGGTTAAAGAGTATGTAAGATGCTCTTCTGACATTGTATACTTTGTTAGAAAATATATCAAGATCGTTAACGTAGATAATGGTATAGTACCATTTGATCTATGGCCTTTCCAGGAAAGTATGATCAATACTTTCACAAATAATCGATTCTCTATCTGTAAGCTTCCTCGTCAGGTTGGTAAAACTACTGTTACTGCTGCTACTATTCTTTGGTATATTCTCTTTCATGAAAACTATTCAGTGGCCCTACTTGCTCATAAGAAAGCACAAGCTATTGAAATCTTAAGTAGAATTCAGCTTGCCTATGAAAACCTACCCAAGTGGATGCAGCAGGGTGTTGTTGAGTGGAACAAGGGTAGTGTAGAGCTTGAGAATGGATCTAAGATTCTAGCAGCTGCTACTTCATCGTCAGCCATTCGTGGTGGTTCGTTTAACCTAATTTACTTGGACGAGTTTGCATTCGTACCACCACATTTCCAAGGCGACTTTTTTGCATCTGTTTATCCTACCATTTCATCTGGTAATACCACTAAAGTAATCATCACCAGTACCCCCAAGGGACTGAACATGTTTTACAAGATGTGGACTGAAGCTGTAGATAGTAAGAACTCATTCGTTCCATTTGAAGTACATTGGTCAGATGTACCTGGTAGAAATGAAAAGTGGAAAGAAGAAACTATTCGCAACACTTCCGAACAGCAGTTTCGTGAAGAATTTGAGTGCGAATTCATCGGCAGTTCCAATACTCTAATCAATCCAGGCAAACTATTACAACTTCCAGTTATAGCTCCACTAAAGTATACAGATGATTATGCCGTGTATGAAGATCCTAGCGCACCAGAAAATAAAGATAAATTATACGTTCTTGTAGCTGATACTGCTAGAGGTGTGGGTAGAGATAGTTCTGCATTTGTGGTTTATAATGTATCAGAACTACCATACAAAGTAGTCGCGAGATATAAAAACAATGAAATATCTCCATTAATTTTTCCTAATATTATACATCAATTTGCCAAGATGTATAATGATGCATATACATGTGTTGAAATCAACGACAATGGTCAGCAGGTAGCTGATATTCTCTATAGAGAACTAGAGTATGAAAATGTCGTTATGACTCAAATGAAAGGCAGACACGGTCAGGTTATTAGTGGTGGTTTTGCTAATAGACCTACACCAGGTGTCAGAACAACAGCTCAGCTCAAGAGAGTAGGCTGTACTAACTTTAAAACATTAGTCGAAGCAGATAAGATCATTTTGGGTGATGCTGAGATTCTAGACGAGCTTTATAGATTTGTAGAAACAGGTGACTCATACGCAGCTGAAGAAGGTGCGCATGATGACCTTGCGATGTGTTGTGTTATTTTTGCATGGATGACTATGCAGCCATACTTTAGAGAATGGACTGATACAAACATTCGTGAAAAAATTCAACAAGACAACATGAAATTACTAGAAGAAGATCTACTACCATTTGATATAGACATGGGTGTAAATTCTTTTGGTTATGAAGACGTTCGAGAATTGTCTGGAAGCTCGTTTGATAGATGGATGCTGTCAGAAAACGACTAGTTTATAAATAGAGTAATTGTATCTTATAAGGAGCTTCACGATGGCGTTTCAAGTCAGCCCAGGTGTTAATGTATCAGAAATTGACCTTACTACGGTAGTACCCGCAGTATCCACAACTGAAGGTGGATTCGCTGGAGTATTTAGTTGGGGTCCAGTAGATCAACGCATTCTAGTGGAGTCAGAAAACGAACTAGTAAATCGTTACGGTAAGCCTACCGATAATAATGCTGAGACGTTCTTCACGGCTGCTAACTTCCTTGCATATGGTAATAAGCTTTATGTAGTTAGAGTAGCTAATACTCAGCTAACACCAAGTGCTTATGCAGGTGCCAACTCAACCGTTCTAGTAGCAAACGTAGGTACTAACTCAGTTAAAAATAAAGAAGACTACGACTCACGTAGTAGTTTTGACGCAAATGCTTACTATATTGCTAAAGCTCCTGGTAGTTTAGGTAACTCATTGCGTATTTCTGTTTGCGATAGCCCCAATGCATACTCTGTTAATGCGTTCGCTGCTATTACTGCTGCAGGTGCTAATGCCGATCCTGTTACAACTACGCTAGTTGTAGGTTCTAATACTGCAAATCTCGTAACTGCTAACGCTGCGCAGGCTACTATTATTTCTGGATTATTTCCTGAGAAGTCTATTGTAAGAGTAGGTAATTCTAGTATCGGATTTCAGGATTTATACGTTAAGACTGTAACTACATCTACATCTAATGTTATTTTATCTTTCAGTACCGCTTATAGACTTGCTGTCAACGCAGTTGCAAACTCAACTACTGTAGCTAATTCTCTTGCTACAAATGGTATTCAGTTTCTAAGAAACTGGGAATTCTATAAGAATGTAGATAGTGCTCCAAATACTTCTGATTACGTAAGTGAAAGAGGTGGTACAGGCGATGAATTGCATGTAGTTATCGTTGATGAAAACGGAACAATCACTGGTGTGCCGGACACTATTCTAGAAGCCTTTCCAAATCTATCACTAGCTACAGATGCCAAGCTTGCTGATGGTACTTCTATCTATTACAAAAATGTAATTAATGAGCAGTCAAACTGGGTTTGGTGGGCTAATGACCGTGCTGGTAGATTATCAAACACAGCTGTTAATTTTACAGCTATGGCAAATACTCTTCCATATGATCAGGCATTCCGTGCTGGTGCTGATGGTGAGAGTGAATCCAACGTATCTATTTCGGTTGAATTAGGCGGCTTTGCTAAGTTTAGTTCTGCAGAAGATCTTGATGTATCTTTAATTCTAACAGGTAGAAATGCCAATAGCGCTGTTAAGGCAAATTGGGTAATTGACAATGTTTGTGAGGCGAGAAAAGATTGTATTGCTCTAATCTCTCCTCCTAAGAGTGCAGTAGTAAATAACTTAGGTGAAATTACAACTGATATTGTATCATTCCGTAACTCAATTACATCTACATCATATGCTGTAATTGACTCTGGGTACAAGTATATGTACGACAGATATAATGATACTTACCGCTATGTACCATTAAATGGTGATATTGCTGGTCTAGTAGTTCGTACAGATACAACTCGTGATCCATGGTATTCACCAGCTGGTTTCAATCGTGGTATTATCAAAAATACAGTAAAGCTCGCTTATAATCCAAGTAAAGCTGATCGCGATATTCTTTATAAGGCAGGTATCAACCCAGTAGTAACATTCCCGGGTCAGGGTACACTACTATATGGTGACAAGACTGCTCTTGCCAAGCCATCAGCATTCGATCGTATTAACGTAAGACGTCTATTCATTACTCTAGAAAAAGCTATTGCTACTGCTGCGAAATATACTCTCTTTGAATTCAACGATACATTTACAAGAGCGCAATTCCGCAATCTAGTAGAGCCATTCCTACGTGATGTACAAGGTCGCCGCGGCATTTACGACTATAGAGTTGTTTGTGACGAAACAAATAACACTGCAGAAGTAATTGATCGCAACGAATTTGTAGGTGATATCTATATTAAGCCAGCGAAGAGCATTAACTTCATTCAGCTTAACTTTGTAGCGGTTCGTACCGGCGTAGAATTCTCTGAGATTGTAGGCCAGTTCGGGTAATAAATATTAACGTTATTAAAAAGGTACAGCACTAATGGCTTTCAATATCGAAGAAATCAGATCGCAACTTACGCTTGGTGGAGCGAGAGCTTCGCTCTTCCAAGTCACTATCACAAATCCAGTTAATGGTGTAGCTGACCTAAAGGTACCTTTCATGGTTAGAGCATCTTCTGTTCCAGCATCGACTGTAGGTACAACACCTGTACCTTACTTTGGTCGTATTATTAAGCTTGCTGGTAATAGAAGATACGCTCCATGGGCAGTAACAGTAATCAATGACGAAGACTTCTTAATTCGTAATGCTATGGAACAGTGGTCACATGCTATTAATTCACCTCAGGGCAACTTACGTACTCTAGGTGCTGCAAGTCCACTACTATATAAAGCGACAGCTGAAGTAACTCAGTTTTCCAAGACCGGTCTTCCTCTTCGTACATACAAGATTAACGGCATTTGGCCAACCAGTGTAGATGCAATGGCACTAGATTGGTCAGTAGAAAATGCCGTTCAAGAGTTCCAGGTAACTTTTGAATATGATTACTGGGAAGTATCTGGCGGAGTTACCGGCAACGCTGGTGGCGTATAATTAAGCCTAATTATATTAGTATTGTTGGAGTGAAAAAATTTGGCCCGCTTATTTGGATTTGAAATCAAAAGACAGAGACCAGGCGAATCAGAGGCGCAGTCATTTGCGCCTCCTATCGACGAAGATGGTGGTGTAGTACTCACCCCTGGTGGCTTCTTCGGGTCATATGTTGATCTCGACAACGCAGCTAAAAACGAAACTGATCTAGTAACTCGCTATCGCGATCTTGCTCAGCAATCTGAGATTGAGATGGCGGTAGATGAGATTACTAATGAAGCTATCTGCGCCACTCCAGAAAATCATATTGTTGGTATTATTTTATCAGACGTAGAAGCTTCTGATAAAATTAAAGGTATTATTGAGGATGAATTTGAGAATGTTATTAAGCTTCTCAAGTTTAATGCCAAGGCTTATGAAATTTTCCGTCAATGGTATATTGATGGTCGTCTATTCTACCATGCTATTGTAGATGAAAAGGCACCGCAAGACGGTATTAAAGAACTTCGTTACATTGATCCTCGTAGTATCAAGAAAGTAAAAGAAGTAAAGAAGCCCAAGATCATTACTCGTCTTGATAATGAAGTAATCAAGTCAGTTAATGTTGCTGAATATTTTATCTATTCTACTAGTGGATTTGATACTAAAGACTACAATCCACGTCAGATGGTTAAGATTGCAAAAGATTCTATAGTATATTTGACATCTGGTCTTACAGATAGAACAGGTCAAATGGTACTATCACATCTCCATAAAGCTGTAAAGCCCATGAATCAGCTTCGCATTATGGAAGATGCTACTGTTATTTACCGTATTTCACGTGCACCTGAGCGTAGAGTTTTCTATGTAGATGTCGGTAATCTACCCAAGATGAAAGCCGAACAGTATCTACGTGACATGATGGTCAAGCATAAGAATCGTCTCATCTATAACGCCGAGACTGGTGATGTTAAAGACGATCGTAAGTTTATGACAATGGTTGAAGATTACTGGATGCCTCGCCGTGAAGGTGGTAGAGGCACTGAAATCACCACACTAAAAGGTGGTGAAAATCTAGGTGTAATGGAAGATGTATTATATTTCCAAAAGAAACTATATCAATCACTAAACATTCCTGTTTCACGACTATACCCTGAAACACCTTTCTCTTCTGGAAATATTAATGAAGTTTCCAATGAAGAGATGAAATTCTTCAAGTTTATTCAGAGATTGCGTTCTCGTTTCTCGATGTTATTTACAAGTATTCTTGAAAAAAATCTTATGCTCAAGAATATTATGACATATGAAGACTGGGATGCAATTAAAGATAATATTAGATACGACTTTGTAATTGATAATAACTTTGCAGAAGCTCGTGATAATCAGATTCTCAAAGAACGTATCAATATGGCTAATCTAATTGATCCTATGATTGGTCGCTACTTCTCTGAAGAGTATGTACGCAGATTTATTCTTAAGCAGCATGATGAAGATATTGAGCAAATTGATATGCAGAATGAAAAAGAGTTTAATGTCATTGCTGAGAGAAGACTCAAGCAAGCACAGGTTGATGGTGAGGTACAGTTAGCACAGCAAGAAGCTGCTACTCCACAGCAACCAGAAGCACCTCAAGACGGCGAAGCGCCAGCTCAAGGTGATCAGGCTTCCAGCCCACAGGGCGATGAACTACCTGATTTCCTTAGAGGTCGCTAAATATGGTAAATAAGGAGTAATTATTATGGAAAGTACACCAGCTGATGTAGTAACATTTGCTACAACACAGGATGCATCTAAGTTAGTAGATGCAGTTAACAATATTTTAAACCGTAAGGCTGCAGAAGCTATCGGTACCCTTCGTAATGAAGTAGCTCAGAATATCATTACACCCAAGGAAGAAGATACCGATGAAGAAGTTTAAGGAACTAGTAGCTGAAATCTACGATTATCCTCCTACTACGAAGGATGAAAAAGAGTTCATTAACATGCATACCGTCAAGACGTTTGACTATCCAGTTAAGAACGATCATGGTTTGCCATTCCGTGATGACCGTATCAAGGCACCTGGGCCTCAGCACAAGAAGCTAGCCACATACGAGCCTCCTAAAGAGCCTACTACTGTTTATACTAAGGCTAATGAAGAAGTTGAGCAGGTTGATGAAGCTGGTATGTCTGCTTCTACGATCAAGCATAAAACCAATATTTCAAAGATGAGTCCTGAGGAGTTTGCTAACCATCCTCATTATAATAAAATGTCTGATAAAGAGCTACAGTCTATGGCTTGGAGACACGGCTACGGCGGACCAGGAACATCTGGTCATGACTACTATGTCAACAAGCGTAAGAAGGGTATGAACGAAGAAGTTGAGCAAGTTGATGAAGCTTCAAAAGAAGACGATGATAAAGTAAAAGAATATATTGAAAAGGGCGGTAAGGTTACGGTTGGTAAACCAAGATCTGCTAAAGGTATTTCTTATATGAAGAATATGTCAAGACATAAGGGTAGCTCACCAGCTGCTAAAATGGCATATAAAGAAGAGGTAGATCTTAAGGAAAAAAAACTACCTTCAATGCATATTTACGTTAATCCAATTGGTGGTGGTAAACATGAAGTATTCAATATGAGTCATGATGTAGACGCAGACCATCCATCCAAACCAGGTATACCACTAGAGCCTGGCCATATTATTTCTGATGGTGATGTTAAGAAGCTACAGGATAGTGGACATACAATTGCCCATGAATCAGAAATGGAAGAAGAAGTAAATATTATAGCTGAACTATCCGAACTAAGATCATTACTAGGTGTTGATCCAAATGTACAGTCTATCAACGAAACATTTGAGTATGATGACATGCTTTCGATTCTAGCTCTAGTATCTGACACAAATAAGGAAATGGAAATTTTCTTCGAAGAGAGTGAAGAAGGTTTGGTAATTGATAAAGAAATTGCTGATATTCTACTTAATGTATATGAAAATTTAGATGAAGAAAGTCAAGAAAAGTTTGAAGCAGCTCTAACACTATCAAACGAAAGCTTTGATTATTGCGTTGATTTTTGTTCAGAAGTTCTAAAAGAAGAAGACGAAAATGAACATAATTAAGGGCTTAGCAAATCAGATTACACTAACAACTGCTAATACAGTTTACGATGCATCTTGTGTATTTGTATCTGCTATTAATGCAGCGGTATTAACAGTAGCTAACTCGTCTGCTACTATTTGTACGTTTACTATTCCTGCTAACCAATACATATTCGTACAAAAGAATTCAACAGATACACTTGCTGCTAACGTAGCTGTATATGCTACTAAAGCGGCTTTCAGAGGCTAAAATGAAACTATTTACCGAATTAAACGAAGAAGTTTCTTTCATTACTGAAATGGAAGAGTCAGGAAAGAAGGCTTTCTATATTGAAGGTATTTTCTTGCAAGGTAATATTAAGAACCGTAACGGGCGTATTTACCCTGTACCTGTTCTTGAGAAAGAAGTTTATCGTTATATCGATAATAATGTAAAAACTAGTCGCGCTTATGGTGAGCTTGGCCATCCAGATGGTCCAAATATTAACCTTGAGCGCGTATCACATATGATTAAGAGTCTTTGTAAAGAAGGTAATAATTTTATTGGTAAGGCAAAGATCCTAGAAACTCCTTATGGTATGATTGTACGTAATCTACTCGCTGAAGGCGCTGGTATTGGTGTGTCTTCTCGCGGTATGGGTTCGCTTAGGGAAAATAGAGAAGGTATTATGGAAGTACAAGATGATTTTCATCTTGCTACTGCAGCAGATATTGTAGCAGATCCGTCCGCTCCAAATGCTTATGTTCGCGGCATTATGGAAGGTGCTGAGTGGGTTCTTGACTCAGTATCAGGTAGTTGGAGAGCACAAGAACTAGTACATGAAGCTAGAAAAGCAGGTAAGATTTTGTCTGAAGAACAGAAGCTAAAGCTTTTCAATAAAGTACTTTCCAATTTAATAAACAAATAAATAAACATAAGATTTCGGAGGAAAATTAATGCCTAAGTCACAAAAGAAAGTAGAAGAGCAGGTTACAGAGCTCGACGAAGCAACAGCTGCTGCGGCCACTCTAGCGCCTGATTCAAATCCAGCCGATGGTAAGTCCAAGGCCGGTATGATGGCTGACGTTATGGGTGCCATGAACGGCATGAAGAAGTCTGATCTAGTCGACTTTTTCAATCAAGCCATGGCTCAGTTCGGCCCCAATAAGTTCCCTGGAGCTGACGCTGCTGGTAAGACAGCTCAGAATCAGGCTTCTATTAAGGCGAAAGCTTCTGTAAAGGAAGACGTCGAAGATATGTTCGATGGTGAAGAGCTAACAGAAGAGTTCAAGACAAAGGTTGAGACAGTATTCGAAGCTGCTGTTAATGCACGTCTAGAAGTAGAAACTGCTCGTCTCGAAGAAGAGCAGGAAGTAAAGTTTAATGAGCTAGTCGAAGCTCATAAGGTTGAACTATCTGAAAAGGTAGACGAATATCTTTCATACGCTGTTGATCAGTGGGTGCAGGAAAACAAGATTGCTCTAGAAAATGGTCTAAAGCTCGAAATCTTCGAGAACTTTATGACAGGTCTAAAGAATCTTTTCCAAGAAAATAATGTATCAATTCCTGATGAGGAAGTTTCTCTCGTTGGTGAACTAGAAGCTAAGGTTGAAGCTCTCGAAGCTCGCGTAAACGAAGAAATTGAAAAGAATATTAGCCTTGTAAAGGTTAATGAAGATCTCGAAAGAGAGCGTACTTTCAGAGAAGTTTCTGAAGGTCTCGCTGTTAGTCAAGTAGAAAAGTTACAAACTCTAGCTGAGAATATTACCTATGGTAGTACAGAAGAGTACGCTTCCAAGCTTGCTATTATTAAGGAAACTTACTTCTCCAAGAAGCCATCTCGCGTAGTTTCTGAGGAAGTAGTTGGTGTTGATGAATTGAGTGAAGACAAAAATAATGCACCTGTAACCGGGCAAATGGCTGTATATGCACAAGCTATTTCCAGATCAATCAAAAACGTATAACTTATAAATAAAGTTAAAGCTAAAGGAGACACGTTAAATGACTTCATATCTTAATGAAGAAGTACTAAGCAAGTGGAAGCCAATTCTAGAGCATGAAGCTCTACCCAAGATTGGTGATTCCCATCGTCGCGCAGTTACAGCTGTTCTACTAGAAAACACCGAAAAGGCACTCGCTGAAACACGCGGTTATGCCCCTCAGTCACTTCTAGAAGCCGGCGTACCTGGCAACCAGACAGGCTCATCTATCGACAACTACGATCCAGTATTGATTT
>Ga0315900_10003073_pt1 | contig 24715 bp, 3 predicted proteins | sample LakEriMetagenome_FD_203521 | JGI IMG/M metagenome (GOLD analysis project Ga0315900, IMG submission 203521) | Freshwater fungal communities from buoy surface, Lake Erie, Ohio, United States - Buoy 12 MA114 | ecosystem: Environmental > Aquatic > Freshwater > Lake > Lake biofilm | place: USA: Lake...
TGTGATTTATTTTCTATTACTCAAACTTCTTGTGCAGTAGAATCTACTTATGGTGTTAATAAAGCTGTTGTTTCAGGAGTAGTTTATGTGGATTATAACACTAATGAAACTTGTACTACAGGTGATGGTAGTGCTCTATGTAGCACATTAACTACTTCTCAGAGTAAATGTAATAAAGAAGAAAAGTGTTATGTGTTTATGCCTATGAGGTGGGACACTAATACTTTTTATAAATCTTATCATGGTACAGATATAGATTTTAGAACTAATTCAGATCTAACCTATACTGTAAATAACAATTACATTTTTACTTCTTTTAAAGACGGTAAAATAGCAATGGCTTATAAAGCTGTTCCTACAGATGAAAATGGACTACCTATGATTCCTGATAACCAGTCAGTAATTAACTATGTTACATGGTATATAGGTAATAAAATAGCTTTTCAATTGTACTTGCAAGATAAATACACTCCTGCTAAATATGAAGAATTTAAAGGGTATTTGGCTTTGTATTATCAAAAAGCTAAAAATGAAGGCAAAATGCCTAAAAATCTAGATGAATGGGAATCTTATAAAAACCAAAGACTTAGAACTATACCTAAATTTTTTGAGCATAAAAGATTCTTTGGTAATTTACAGCATCCAGAAGAAAGGTATAATCATCCTAGAATTAGTACATTAGGTGGATTTAGTAGTAGATTAGCTTATTAATATGAACACTAAAGTAACAAACTCTTTTATTAAAGGAATAAACCAGGATTTAGCTGTAACTAAATATAGCAATACTGAGTTATTCTCTGCTTTAAATATTGATATTATTACTGATACTGGAGAATCTACAGGAATTATATCTAATCACAAAGGAAATAAGTTTCAGTTTAGAATACCTAATGTTTTGCCTTTGTATAGTTTAAACTTAACTCCTCCTGTATCTATTATAACTAATCAAATTAATATTAATGGAGTTTTAGTTACTGTTAGTTTATCTCCACAATCTACTCCTGAAGATATTTACAATCAGCTATTAACTAATATTACAATAGCTGCTCAGATTAATAATGGCTTGTATGGAATTTATTTTAATTCTAAAGCCATTATTATTCAGAGTTATTCTGTTAATGCTAATCCTGTAGTTACTATAGGAACAGCTTTAACTGTTTCTACTATACTTAATACTCAATCAAATTTATCTATTATAGGTTGGGGAACTTTAGAAGAAGAGATAGTATTATTAACTACTCCATTAGCTAATGATGGGCCTAGACCTGTAAATACATCAGGACAGGTGTGGGTAATTAATTATGATGATGCTACTAATGTTGTAACTAATTTAAATGCAGGAAGTTTAAATCCTGCTATTCATTTAAAATATAACAACATTTTAAACTTTTCTTTGTTTCATGAAATAGAAAGAGAAACTATAGGAAGAAAAGAATCTTCTTTAAGAGGTAATTTTTACTGGACAGATAACTATAATTTACCTAGAGTTATTAACATTTATAACCCTCAATGTCCAGCTATTCCTGTAGAGCTACTAGATTGGAAACCTTCTGTAGAATTAAGTACTCCTATTATTGAAGAAGTATTAACTGGAGGTCTTTTAAACTCTGGAAAATATCAAGTAGCTTATCAACTTTATACTAAAGATGGAGCTTTTTCTAATTTTAGTCCTTGTAGCAAATTAGTACCTATTACAGATTCTGCTTTATCAGGGCCTTATTACCTTTATGATGGTGCTGAAGTAGAAACTCCTTCAGGGAAATCTTTAAAAATAAATGTCAATAACATTGATTTAAACTATGATTTTGTTAGAATAGTTTTAATTGAATATAGTGTTATTGATGTTCCTATTATAAATGTAGTGTATGATGTTTCCATAGATGGAAACTCTATGCAATTTGTTATTAGTGGTGGAGAAGATAAAATTGCTATTAGTGTAGAAGAGTTTATTAATCCATTAATATTCTTTGATACTGTAAAAACTTTTACACAAAAGAAAAATAAACTATATCCAGCTAATGTTACTACTAGAACTTTTGAAGTAAATTATGATGCTAGAGCATATAGATTTAATAATAGTCAAATTGCTGTATTATTTTCTAAAGATGGATCTGCACAATCTTATGATGCTACTATTCCTGGAGATTTAGTTGATTTATATTCTTTAGATGATAATGCTGATGCAGTTAATCCTTATAATGATGAATCTGGTCAAGTATTTGGTTTATTACCTACAAATCTTTATATAGATTGGGAAAACAATTATCAATATAAATATCAAACAGATGGTGTTACTTTAGGAGGAGAAGGGCCTAATGTATCTTATAAATTTGTTATTCAAGAAATAAGAGGGGATGAAAAATTTAGCTTTTCTTTTGATTCTGTAACTGCTGGAAATATTAAAGATTACTTTAGACAAAATGCTCCTTTTGTTAGTGTAGGATTTAAACCTACATCTAATTTTAATTTTGGTACTCCTCCTTTTAATGACATGAATTATTTTTCTAATAATTGGCAATCATTAAAAGACCCTATTAGAGCTTCATTATTCAACAGCTATGCTAGAGGTGAAGTATATAGACATGGAGTAGTATTTTATAATGATAAAGGAGAAGAATCTTTTGTTAATTGGATTGCTGATATTAGAATACCTGAAAATTTAGATGGGCTATTAGACCCTACTGACCTTACTTCTGATGCTAGATTAATTAGATATGATGAAAGTTCTGGAGATACTAGAGTATATGTTAAAGCTTTAGGTATTGAATTTACTTTTAAAAATCTTCCTGCTAATATTTCTGGTTTAAGAATAGTTAGAGTAAAAAGAGAAAAACAAGATAAAACTAGATTTGGTACAGGTATTTTATTTGGATTATTAGATAGTAAAATACAATTATCTGGTGCTGGTCTTACAGATTGTTATCACTTAATTTCTTTTTCTAACTATGATACTACAGATAGTGCACCAGATCCTGAAATACCTTTAATGTATATTAACAATGATTTAAGTGTTGGAGAAGCTGCTGTTACAGGAGGTATACCTTCAGCACCTGCACATCATGGTAATATATCTTCACCAGCAGACTTTGTTAAAAAAGTCAATAATGGTTTAAGTGTTATTAAATTTCCTGAGCTAGACTTTAATAGCTATGAGCTTAATGATGCTGTTAATGTTAGATTTTTAGAAGGGTATTCTTTTGGTGATATTACTGTTCCTCCTACATCATTTTATGAAACTTATTTTGGTAATCCTACTATAGGTGGTAGAGAATTTTTTAACCAAGGTGTAGCTTATTGGAGTAGCACTATTGATAATAGCACTAGACCTGCTTCTGCATTTTTTGTTAAATTAACTCACCCTAAACCTACTTTACCTTATGTTATTAGAACTACTCCTATTGTTAATCAGACTATAGTTGATATAGAAAGTGTAGTACCTTCTTCTTTTTCTCCAGTTAAAATGGCAGGAAAAGATTATCATCATATAGCTATTTATACATTACCTCAAACTGAAACTGGAGTAGCTAACATAGATTGGGAATTATCAGGTTTTGCTACTAAATCTTTATTTTGTGATTTAAGTCCTGTTGCTCCTTCTATTCCTAAAACATCTGCTTTTACTATAGTATCTTTAACTAGATTTAATTTTGGACAATATGGTGGGCCTTGGAGATCTGCTAGATATAATAATAATTACATATCAGCATCAGATTATATTCCAAAAGCTTTAATAAATAATACTTCTCAAAGCATTGAAGTTTTTGGTGGTGATGTGTATGTAAACTATTATAGCACTACAATGAGTTTTTTCCATTGGAAAGAAGATTATCAAGAACCTAATGCTACTGCTTCAGGTTTAGGGCAAATATATAACCCTGTATCAAAAAGTATGTCAGCTTTAGCTTTATGCTTTCCTACAGAATCTAGTATTAATACAGAATATAGAGATAAAAACTATTGGAATAAAAATCAAGTATTTACTAATAATACAGGTACTTTTGTTTCTCAAAAAAACCCTATTAATTCTGGTACAGGTTTTCCTAAGTTTTTATCTGATGAATACAGCTATAATACAGCTTATTCTCAAGAAAACAATTTAAAAGTATATTTTCCAAAACCTTTTAATTTTAATACTGACCAAGAGTTATTTAATTGGGTATTAGCTTCTGAAAGAAAATTTGATAGAGAAATCCAAGATAATTGGAGAAAATATTTAACTAATAGTTATATAGCTTTAGAAGGAAATTATGGTCCTATTAATAAAATCATAACTTTAAAAGAATCTATAATAGCTTTTCAAACTAGAGCTAGTGCTACAGTAAGTTCTGAAGAAATATCTGCTGTAAATGATGCTGCTTCTAATGCTGTATATCAAATTGGTACAGGTAATACTCTAGCTAGATATGATTATTATTCTAAAGTTTTTGGAACATTTCATCAACATAGTGTAATTACAGGCCCTGCTTTTGCTTATTTTATTGATGCTAGAACTAAAAAACTATTTAAAATAGGTGAAGGTATACAGAATATAACTGATGTTAAAGGGTTGTCAGCTTATTATAGAAAAAAATTACAAGGTGCTATACTAGTATCTGATAACATTTTATTAAATACAGGTATTCATGGAGCTTATGATTCTAAGTATAATAAAGTGTATTATACATTTTTAAATACTTTTGATATTAACTATTCTTCAATATCTCAAATACCTGGAACATCAAAATGGGTTTTAAATAACTATACTCCAAGTAATTTAAATATTTTAGATCCTGGAGATATTTTGACTATTGGTAATAATCAATATCAAGTAGATTCTATTAGTCAAACTCAATTAACTCTTAATGTTATAGAAGGAAGTATAGCTTTATTAATAAGAGATAAAAAAGTAAGTTATAAATTTACTTTAGCTTATAATGAAGTGCTTCAAGCATTTGAATCTTTCTATTCTTTTACTCCTACAATGTACTTACCTACAGATGAAAGATTGTTATCTGTAAATCCATTTACATTTAATAATTCTGTATATCTGCATAATGAAGGAAACTATGGAGTGTTTTATGATAAATCTCCTGTAAATAGTGTAATATCTTTTATTATTAACTTCCCTGAAGAAACTAAAGCTAAAGCCTTTCGTATAGATACTTTAAACTTTTGGTCTGAAATATTTGATGCAAATGGTATAGATGTTCCTTTAGAAACTATAACAGGTATTGTAATAGAAAATGATTATCAAAGTACTCAATCTTCTTTACTAGTATTAACACCACAGCAAAATGTTGTTAGAAGAGAAAGAGGTTGGAGAATTAATCATATAAGAGATAATAAATCTACTTTACCTATTAAACCTTTTTTAAGAGATGTTTATGCTAAAATAACTATCTACTATAGTAATAGTAATAATAGGATATTTAGACTTAATGATTTTACTACTAATATTACTTTAAGCTATTTTTAATGAAAGCTAAAAGATATACTAAAAAGAAAAAAAGAGCTAACTACCCTTCTGAAATGTCTTTTAGAAAAGGTTTAGGTCTTAACCCTGTTGTTATGCAAGCAGGTGGTAGTTTTGAAGATTTTGTAAAACATGTTGAAGATTATAATTTTAATGATTTTGTAGAAACACTACCTGATAATTTAAAACAAACAGGCCCTGAATATAATTTAAGAGGAATGTGGGAAACTGTAGGTTCTCCTAAATCTTTTTTACATGTAAAAGATACTGAATATTTTCCTTTACAAGATGATGGACTATATCATGGTTTTAGTGTTGGTAATGATGGTAATTGGTTAAAATCTAAACAACACCCTTCAGCATGGGAGGAAGTTTTACATGGTTATCAACTAAACCCTGAAGTTTATAATAACTATAATATTACATATAATCCTGAAGGACATTTTGGAGAAAACCAATTACAATATGTTCCTAAGACTAAGCAGTTATATCAAAAAGGTGGTAGAGCACCTATATATGTAGATAACCCTAATGATCCTAGATTAAAAGCTTATCAGGATAGTTTAAGTTTACATAATTTAACTAGAGGACAGATTGATGGTTTAAAAAAAGTTAAAAGTAGCTTAGAATGGAATAAAGTATATATACCTACTTTTTGGGAAACAGAAAGACTTTTAGAACGCTTAAATTATCCTAAACCTTATAAAACATATCAAAGACATTTAATATCACCAAATACAATAGCTCAAGAAGCAAGAGAATACAAAAAACCAGTACAACCTATTAAATATCAAAGAAAACCTACAACAATAACTATTCCTAAAAAAGAAGAACCTATAATTAGTTCTACACCTTCTTCAACTATTATTCCTAGAAGTAACCAACCTTTACAACCTGATGCTGCTTATATAAATCCTATAGGAGGTAATCAGTATGAAATATGGTATAGAAATAATAATTTACAACCTACTAGACAAATATTAAATAGAGAACAATTTAATTCTTTTCAAGGTCAAGATTCTATACAAATCCCTGGAGGTAAAAAAGTACCTCTTATTGTTGGAACAGAATTAGGAGGATTAAATTTTGGTGATAAAGTTTGGAAAGAAAATGGTGGGAATTTACCTCCCTTACCTCCTGTAAAACCTGTAGTTCAATTTGGAGCTGTTCCTAATTATGCAGCTTCTCCTATTAAACAAACAGGCCCTAGAGCTATGTCTTATGGAGAAAGAAAAGACTATGAATTTAAAAAAGCAAAAAGAGAAGGTAGAGAAATTTTAGATAAAAAAGAAGAAGATAGGCTTAAAGGTATGGGATTAATGACTGGCTTAGTTGCTGGTCCTAGTTTAGTAGCTGCTGCTCCTGCTGCTGCTAGTAGTGCTTTAAGTACTTTAAATTTACCTGCTGTTGTAGGAAATACTACTTTACCTTGGCTAACAGCTAATAATGTTTTAGGAGCTGTAGGAGCTGCTGCATCTGGAAGTCAAATAATAAACCCACAATCAGCTACTAACACATCTGTAAGAACTGCTATTGAAAATCCTACTTTAAGAAATATAGATGATGCTGTTGGTAATGTAGGACTTACTGCTTTAGGTTTTGTAGGATTACCTTATAAAGCAGGAGCATTGTCTTTAGTAGATGATGTAGTAAGAGGAGGAAATTATGTTGCACAAAACTCTTTAAGAGGTTTAAGAGGTGCATTAAAGTCAAATAAATATGTACCTGCAAAACCTTCTTTAAATTTAGAAGAGCTTAGAAGAGTATTTCATAACTCTGAAAGATTTTTACAGCCACATGAAGCAGCTTTTTTACATAAAAATGGTTTAGGAAGAGCATCAGAGTACAGAACTTCAAATAATTTAACACAAGATCAATTAAATAATTGGTGGAGAATCAGAGATTCTAATAGAGATCAATTATTAAGATACCCATCAGATATACAAACTATTTCTGGTGATATACCAACAGTAAATTACTTTCAACAACTTCAACCTTCAATATTTACACAAAATAGACAAGGAAGTTATTTAAGTAAATCAAAAAAACCTGTTAATAAATCAGGATTAACTAAAGATGAAGTAGTACAAAAAGCATCTGCTAAAGATAAAGATGCTGTTTCTAAAATGTCAGAAACTGAATTTGAAAATACTGTTCTTAAACCTAATGGAGAAGTAGTTTCTTATCAACCTAATAAAAAAGCAGAAGGAGTAATTAGTGCATCTAATAAAGAATATGCAGATGAATTTAATAGGTATTTAGATGATCTTAATGATAATATTATAAATGGCCCTGAAGGATTAAATAAATCTGGTATAGAATATAGAATTACAGGTATAGATGAAAATGGAATTGTTACTATTTATACTCCTAAACAAACTTTAGCTGATGGTACTGTAGTAGAAGCTGGAGAACAAGTAGCAAGAATGCCAATTAGAAAAGCAGGTTTTTGGAGAGGAGAAATTGAAGATATTGCTAGTCATGATTATATAAACAGTATTCCAGGTCTTTCAGCTTTTGATACTTCAAGAGGTGTTTTTCCTACAATGTCTAAGCTTAAAGGTACTCCAGGAACACATTTGTATGAATCTCTTAATAAGTATTTAAAAAAATATGATTTAGGAAGGATTAGTGATGGAGCAAGTGGGCAATCAAGAACAGTAACAAATCCATTAACAGGAAAAACACAAACAGGTTCTTATGAAGTTTGGGAAGGTAATATTAAAAAAGACAAAGCTGTAGGATTTTATTCTGATCCAAGACAAGTAACTGGTATTTTTAGAACTTTACTTCCATACATAGGAACAGGATATTTAGGATATGAAGGTTTAAAAAGAATAGAACCAACACAACAAAATAACAATACTTATAAATACGGAGGAAATATGAAATATAAAAAACAAATGGGAGGTGCTATTAACACTAACTTAAATACCTCTGGATTAAATGCAGATAAAGTTAGAATGGGTAATAGACCTAAAACTCCTTCTGTATTTGAAGATGTTATGGCTGGGTTTTATGGTGTAGGTGAAGGTTTACTTGATACTATGACTTTTGGTTTAACTGATGAACTTACAGATTTAGGTTTTAAAGGATTACAAAGTGCTGCTGGTACTACAGGTAAACAAGCAGCTAAACAAAAAGGAATAGCTGGTTGGGGAAATTTAGTTGGTGCTGCTGGTGGAGCTGTTATTAATCCTGCTAGTATGACTTCAGCTTTTGAAGAAGGTTTAGAAGGTATTGGTGCAGGTGTAAAAGGTATAAATCCTGATAGTGAAGCTGCACAAATAGCTGGAGAATCTATTAATGCTTTGGGTTCATTAACAGGTACAATGACAGGTAATTCTAAAAAAGGAATAAACAATTTAACTGGATTACTTGGTGGAGCTAAATTAGCTAGAAATGGAGGTAAATTCTATTTTCAGCAAGGAGGTATGATGAATAATAACTTAGGTCTTACAGAAATTAAAGGGCCTACACATGAACAAGGTGGTGTAACACTACCTAATAATTCTAATGCACCTGCTGTAGAAGTAGAAGGAAATGAAACTATATACACTCCAGAAAACTATGTAATGTCTGATACTATTAAAGCAACTAAACCTGCTTTAAAAGCATTAGGACTTCCTGAAAAATATGCTGGTAAAACTTATGCTCAAATTAGTAAATTAATTAAAACTACTTTAAGTGGAGGACTAAGACCTAATGATCCTCTAACTAAAAAAGTATTTGAGCAAAAAATGAAAAAACTTGTTCAAGCTCACCAATTAGATAAAAAAGCTAAAGAAGAACAAGACATTATTGCTAATTCTGAATTAGAAAAACAAATGGGATATAACTTATATCCTGATGCTGAAAGTATTACTTTTCCTGGACAAGGGCCTACACAAGTAGTTCCTACTAATAATAATGAACCTATCATGGTTACTGGTGCTGATGGTTCTCAACAACTATTAACTAATCAACCTATAGAAACACAAGCTCCTTTTATGGAACAAAAATTAGGTGGAGGTGGTAATATGATTAAAAGAGCTGATGGTTCTTATTCTAGAAGAGGGCTATGGGATAATATTAGAGCAAACAGAGGTAGTGGTAAAAAACCTACAAAAGAAATGCTAAAGCAAGAAGCTAAGATTAAAAAATCTTACCAAAATGGTAGTTATCTACCTGCACCTAATAGTTCTTTTCAATTTTCTAATACTGTTAATTTTACAAGACCTAATTTATTAAATACTAATAGTGTTAGAACAATGTCTTATCCTGAAAGACAAAATTATTTAAAAGAGCAAGAAAGAAAAGAAGGAAGATTAATATTAGATAAACGACAAAATCCTTTATCATTATTTAATCCTTCTGATGAATCTAATTTTGAAAATATTGTAGAAATAGCAGATCCTACAGGATTAACTTCTTGGGATGATGTATATAATTCAGTTAAAGACAATGGATTATTTAGTGCTGATACTGGTTTAGAAGTTTTTGGAGCTTTACCTATTTTAGGTAAAGTAGGTAAAATAGGTAAATCCTTATTAAGATCTACTCCTAATATTTCTTCAAGATTAAGTAGAAACCAAAAGTTACTAGGGATTGCTTTATCTAGTACACCAGTTTTAGGTAAAACAACAGATGCAGTTCAAGCTATTCAACAAAGTAATACTTCTCCAAGTTTTCCTTATGATAAACCTAAAAAAGAATTTGGAGGTTATATGATTGAACAATATAATCCTTTAGCTGAATATGAAATTCCTGAAGTAGATTATAAAAATGGTGGTTATACTGTTAGAAGGTCTAATGATAGAAAAGGTAAAACTCATGTAGTTACAGGGCCTGATGGAACTAAAAAATATTTTGGAGACCCTAAGTTAGGAGAAAGAAGTAAATCTAAATATGGTAAAGATGCTTTCTATGCTAAACATAAAAAGAATTTAGCTAAAAATCCATATTTTAGAGCTTATGCTAGAGCAACATGGGAAGATGGTGGTTATTTTAATTTAACAAATGATGTTGTAGAAATGTATAAAAATGGTGGGAGTATTCACATAGACCCTTCTAAAAAAGGAACATTTAAAGCACAAGCATCTAAAATGGGATTAAGTGTTCAACAAGCTGCTTCTAAAATACTTAATTCTAAAGAAGGTACTTATAGCCCTGCTATGAGAAAAAAAGCTAATTTTGCAAAGAACTTTGCTAAAGAGTATGGTGGGTATATGTATCAAATGGGAGGTGAAATGATGATGCCACAGCAACAACAACAAATGCCTGGTGGAGGTCAAGAACAACTAATGCAAATGGTTGCTCAAGCTTTATCTAATGGTACACCTCCTGAGCAAATTATTCAAGGTCTAGTTCAACAAGGTATAGATGAACAACAAGCTGTACAAATTGTTGAAATGGTAATGCAGCAATTAGGTGGACAACAACAGCAAATGCCTATGCAACAACAAGGTATGCCTGAAGGTATGCCTCAAGACATGTCAGGTATGCAAGCTGCTCCTCCTAATTTACCTATGGTAATGAGAAAAGGTGGTAAACTTTATTATCAAAGAAGTGGTTATTTACCTTCTAAAACTCCTAATACTTCAGATGATTTATTTAGTGGAGTAAATAATGTAATAAGAGGTTTAAACTCTACTAATAATAAAGTAAATCCAGTATCTATTAATTATGAAAATCCATTAGAAACAAAAGCTGTAAATCCTTCTTTTCCAGAAACTATAGATTTTTCTAGAAGTATTTTTAATTCATCTTCTGTACCACAAGGACCTTCTGTAAGATTAGGAGTACAAGCTGTAAATCCTATAGAATACAATTCAGACCCAACAGGTTTTACTTCTGTTAATAATTTATATACTAACGATAATTTTAATTTAAAAAGTTCAGAAAATCCTAATTCTCAATCTTTTAAATTAGAAGATTACTCTTCTCCTATGGGTAATTATTTAGGTGGTTTAGGTGCTTCTATGGTAGGCCCTGTAGCTAATATGGTAGCTGCTGCTGCTTCTCCTGATGCTACTTATAATTATGCACCTAAGTTCCAAAGATTTAATTATACTCCTGTAGCTTTAAGAAGAGCTGCTGCTAATCAAGCATTAGCTACAATGAAAGATTCTATAAGAACTGGTTCACCTACACAAGCTGCTTATTTAAGTAATATGGCTAGTGGAACTGCATCTTTAAATACTGCTTTAGGTAGTGCTTTAGCTGAAACTAGATATGGTATTGATAATCAAAATATAACTCTAGCTAATCAAGAAGCTCAAAATGCTGCAAATATAGCTGCACAAAATAATCTATTGAAAGACCAATCTATAGCTAATAGATGGAATCTAGGACTTAAAGGAGCTGAAGGTATTGGTAAAAACTTCCAAACATTCTTAAAAGATATGGGAGCTAGAGAAAGTCAAGATATGATGATTAATAATTTAAGAACTAAAGATTTTGGAGCATTAAGTTATGATCTAGTTAATGGTAAAATTGTTCCTAGAATTACTCCATCAGGTTCAGCTCTTTATGATGGTGAAATAGAAGTTAATGGTAAAAAATATATTAAATTACCTAGTGGTCAGTACGCAGAAATACAACGATAAGTTATGGCAGTAAGATTTATAAACCCAATAGAAACTCCTTATGAGTCACAGTTTGTGCCTATGCCTTTGGATTTCATGTATAAAAATTTGCAAGAAAAACAAGCAGGATTAGATGCAGCTAGAGATTTAACTAATAAAGCTACTTTTAAAGTTGAAGCTTCTCCTTGGCATGAACAACAAGGTTTAGCTCAGAAAAAAAGAGATTATTTTTCTCAAAAAACTCAAGAGTTAGCTGCTCAACTAGAAAGAGATAAAAGTAATTATGGACAAGTAGTTAGTCAATTAGCTGATTTAAATAGAGAATATTTAAATGACCCTGAAATGGTAGAACTACTTAGACATGCTACTGCTTATAAAACAAATATTCAACCATTAGAAGGAAAAGAAGGTTCTCAAACTGCTTATTATAGAGGATTAAAAGAATTTGACCCTATTACAGGAGAATATAAATGGAGGCAAAATATTAATTATGAAGATATTAAAGCTCCTATTTTTAATGATACTCAAAATTATGTAAATGAAAATTTTGTAAAATTTTTAACAGCTTCTGCAAAAGAAGAAGATGCAGAATTTAGAGTAGACCCTTCAGGTGGTATAGTAATGGTTAAAAAAGGAAAAGTAACTGATTTAAATACTTCAGCAAAATATATACAAGAAGCTATTAAAAAATATGCTAGAGTTCTTTTAGAAGATACTCATGCTCAAGCATCATACATAAAAGAATATTTAGGAATTAATACTCAAGAAGATTTAGAAAGATATGTAGAACAATTAGCTAGTAAAAGGTTTTATAATATTACAGAGGCTGATGTTAGTACTCCAATATCACCTAAGACTTCAGATAATAATTCAGGATATAGTCCTTCAGGTGTTAGGTCAAATATTTCAGTTGTAGAAGAAGGAGCTGTTATAAATCCTTTTGATATTCTTGCTCAAACTACAACACAAATAACTGAAAATATAACAAAAGCTGAAGAAAGAACTACTGAAAACTTTTTAGGTCTTGTAAGAACTTCTTCTCCTCTTTTAAAAGAACAACTTGTTAAGTTTGATGCTGAGTTTGATAAAATTGCTAGAAAAGCTTTAGAAAGAGCAAATATTCCTTTACAAAATAAACCTCAGATCCTTGCATTGCTCCAAAGTAATTCTTCATTATTTGATTTACTTACTAGCCAAGGTTCTCAAGGATTAAATGAACAAAACCCTGTATTAAATTCAATTTTTACTCCTGAACAAATTACTGATATTAGAGATAAAGTTTATGCAGGACTTTTAGACCTTTCTCCTTCTGCTACTCAGAATGAAGATGAATATAATGCTTTTACTCAATTTGTAAGTAGTGTAAATCAATTAAGAGAAGCTGAAGAAGTAAAAGAAAACACAGAAATAATTTATAATGAAGCTGTAAGTTCTTCAGCAGAACAGCTTAAAGTACCTGAAGAAGAAATACAAAATTCTTTAGTATTAATGTCTTATGTAGAACAATATTTTCCAGAAAAAAGTAGATATTCTACTAGTTATACTATAGATGAAATAAATTCAAATTTTGGTTTAAAAAAATTATATGATTTAAAAATAATAACTCCAGTAGAAAATTTTCCAGAAAAAAGATTTGGAATAGAAAAATACAACCCCACTGCTAAAGATCCTAAAATTAATACAGAATTTAACAAAATTAGAGAGCACACATCTATTATTAGAGAAACTTTTAATCAAAAATATGCTCAAAATAGAATGACAGTATATGCTGCTGATCCTGAAAATGAAAAAGAAAAAGGAGCTATGTACAGCATACAAAAAAGATATGAAGACCTTGTTGTAAGTAACTCTCCAGCAATAGCAAATATGGCTCAAAAAACTGCTGCTTCTAGAGGAATAGGTGGTAAGAGTTATTTAAATAATACTAATTTAGCAGATATTTTATCTAGTGCTGATAATCCTTTTAAAGAGTCAGAATTTGATGCTTCTGCTGGGTACAAAGTTACAGGAGTGTTTTTTGATGTAAATAATTTAGGAAGTCCTACAATGCTTATTAGAGTAGCTAATAAAGGTACTGATGGTGCTATAAAACCAAATTCATATTCTGGTTTAGAAATAGATTTAAGTGAAGCTGATTCTAAAGATAAAATAAACTTAATTTCTGATATGTTAAGTTCAGATGATCCTGCTGTAAATCAAGTAGGATATTCTTGGTTAGCTACAGAAAACTTTAGTAGAAATATGTTATCTATACCTTCTTTATATTTTCAAGGAAATTCTAGACCTGTAAATCCTGTTGAATTTAAAGATAAAGAAGGAAATGTGTATGCTTTAAGAACTTCTCCAACAACAGGAGTAACTTCTATATCTTTAGTAAAACCTGATGGTAGTTATAGAGGTCTTGATCAACTACCATTAAGTAATGGTCAGTCTATTAACCCTTCTAATGTTAAATCTTACGGAGAAGTTATGACTTACATTGGTGCGTACTTATCTACAAATCCTTTTTCTACTCAAAGTCCTGGAGGTACTTCTATGGGAAAGCCCAAACAGGGGGACAGGAGATAAAATTTAAAGAAGGAGTTAAAGAAAATATAACTTCTTATCTTCTTACCCCTGTAAATAGTATTCCTTTTGGAATAACTGTAACAGATGCTATTAGAACTTCTGAACAACAAGAAAATCTATATAAAAAAGGTAGTTCTAAAAAACCTCAAAATCCTCCTCATGTAAAAGGTAAAGCTGTAGATATTAGAGATGATGAAGCAGGTTTACAATTTTGGAATTGGTTATTAACACCAGAAGGTAAAGCATGGAAAAGTAAATACGGTGCTTCTGTTTTATATCATTCAATTGATAGTGGTGCACCACATTATCATATAGAATTTAATTATTAAACTTATATTTGTAAAATAATTTCAACTTTTTATTTATGTGGAAGTATAATGAAGCTACTGGAAAGTGGGAGTGGATTGGCCAAGAAAATAAACAAAATCAATTAAGAGATAGAATACAGCAAATAGTTAGTCCAGGAATTAATATTCCTGAAGCTGTTAGACTTACACAAGAAAAAGAAAAGTGGGAATTAGAAAATCCTGGCTTAAAATATGAGGATGTTTTTGGTGATAAAAGAGGTTATCAACCAGCTACTCCTGCTTTTACCCAAGAAAGAGTAGTAGGAGAACAAGCAGAAAAATTAGAAGAGTTTACTAAAAAAACTCAAGCTGCTCCTTCTATATATGCTGATGTAGATGATTTATTTGGTGAAACTCAAAGTTGGTCTGATAAATGGGCTAATGGTACTCTTAAATTTGCAGGTAAAACTTTAACTGCAACAGCAGGAGGTTTAGCTATGATTCCTGGATTGCTTTATGGAGCAGCTACAGGAAGTTTTAGTAATGTCTATGATAATGACTTTCAAAGAATGTTAGATAGAGCTAATGAAGCAATGGATGAAGCTCTACCTAATTATGTAAGAAAAGAAGTTGAAGATTATAGTATACTACAAAAAATGGGTACTCATAACTTTTGGGCAAATGATGTACTTTCAGGTATGTCATTTGTTGCAGGAGCAGTATTAACAGAATATTTAAGTTTAGGTATAGCTTCTTCTGCTATACCAGGAATGGCTTCTAGATTTTTAAGAACAGGTTTAAAAGCAGGTTCTAAAGTAGAAGATGCTTCAAAGGCATTTAGAACTTTAGGAATGACAGCTAAAGAAACTGCTGATGTAGCAGGTGCTGTAAGAAGATTAGGTACTGGTACATTTTATGAATCTGGTGTAGAAGCTAGGCATTTTGCTAATGAAGCTAGAGAAAATTATATTCAAGATTTTATAGAGCAAAATGGTAGAGAACCTTCTGAAGTAGAACTTTCTGAAGCTATGAGTAAAATTTATAATGTAGCTAATGGAGTTTTTGGTTTAAATACAGCTTTAGTAGGTTTATCTAATTTAGTGGTTTTACCTCAAACTTTTGGCCCTAAAATATTACCTAAATTAGCTTCTAGAATTACTGGTAATACAGCAGATGATGTAGGTAAAGGATTAATTAGTGTAAATAAATTAAGTCCTACTCAATTAAAATTTGCAGCTAAAAAATTAAAAGTTTCTGTTGATGAAGTTAAAGCAATGCCTTTTATTGAAAAAAGTGCTTTAAGAACTAAAACAGAAAATATTTTAAGAAAAACTTATGGTGTTTTAGAGAAACCTATAACTGAAGGTATTTTTGAAGAAATGCTTCAAGGTTCTGTTAATAAAGCAGGTTTAGATTATGTAGCTAAATACTTAGATACAGAAAGTAATCTTGAACTTGCAGACATAGGTATTTCTTTTATGAAAGGCTTAGAAGAAACCTATGGATCACAAGAAGGCTGGGAAGAGGGTGTTATAGGTATGATTATAGGTGGTATTGGTTTACCAGGGCGTTCTTCTACAGGTAAAGGTATTGCAATGCAAGGTGGTGTGTGGGATGCATTAAGAGATCCTTTAAAAACACAAAGACTTGAATATATTGAAAGAGCTAAAAATATGTCTTCTCCAGAGAGGATTAAAGCTTTGATAGAATATGCAGCTTCTGTTAAAAAATCTGCTAATAAATATAATGATGCACTAGAACTGGGTGATATTTTATCAGCTAAAAGTGCAGAACATGAATCTTTCTTTTCTTTAGTTAATTTTAAAATGAAGTTAAATGATTATCAATCTATTGAAGATGAAATTAATCAAATAACTTCTGAATATGCAGATGATCAATTTGCTTCATTATTTGGTTATGAAAATGTTAATGAAAACGAAATAGCTAAAAGAAAAAATGAACTAAAGGAAGCATTATTAAAAAGAGCTAGGAATACTAAAAACAATATTTTAAAAGCACAGCGTTACACAGGTAAAGAAGATTTAGCTTTAAGAGATGCTTTAGCTTATAATTTCTCTTCTGTTGAAAACCTTGATGAAAGAATAGATTCTTTAAAAAATTCTTTATTATCTATAACAACTGTATCTCCTGAAGAAACTGCTGAATTATTAAAAGCTAATACTAGAATAAAAACAACTTCTACTATTTTAACTAAATACAAAGAAAAGATTGAAGAGCTTAATAAAGAAAAAGCTGCTTTATTAGAAAAACAATTAGATCCTTCTTCTACTGAAGATACTATTAAAAAGTATGAAGCAAAAGTAAAAACAGTTGAAGAAAGTTTAGATAAAATGATTAAAGACGAGTACTCTAAAAAAGAAAAGTCTAAAAATAAAAACTTTACATTTTTACAAAATAAAACTTCTTTTACTGAATTTTTAGATAGACTGTCTAAACTTACTAGTGATGTAGATGCTTATGTATTTGAAAATCCTGACCAAAAAGAAGAAGTTATTAGAAATGTTAAAGATTTAGAGCGTCTTGTATATCAAAGAGAATCTTTTGTTTCTGAAATTAGTAGACTATTAACTAAAGATGGTCAAAAAGAATTTAATGATGCTTTTGAAGAAATAAGAAAACAAAATGCTAGCAACCTTAATAGTGATTTAAAATTTTGGTTTGATGCTGGAATAGCTACTGCTGGACAACCTTTAGCTCAAGGTACTACTGTTAGAGATGTACAAAAAGCTTTGTTAAGACAACAAGGTATTAGACTTCAAAATGCTGGATTTACTGCTACTACTACAGATGATTTATCTGAAGAAATACAAAACAATATTCCAAAAGCTGAGTCAGCTACAATTACTTTAGATGAAGAGCAATCTAAAATTTTTACTACTAATACTGTAAAAGAATGGATTAGCGACTTTAATAATAATATACCTACTAACTACGAAGATTCTGATTCTGTTGAACAAAAAATTGATAAACTTAAAAAAGTAATAGCTTATCTTGAAAAGAAAAATAAAGAATTAGATTCTAAAATAAAAGAATTTGAAGGTACAATAGTAGGAGAAGAATTTAAAACTTTAAAAAATACTGAGTCTGGAGAAAATATTGAAAGTAAAATAAATAGTTTAAAAGCAATCTTAGAACAACTACAAGAAATTAAAACTTCTTTACTTTCTAAATCTAAAGCAGTTGTTTTAAATCCTTATGATTTGTTTAAATTAAATAGATCATTTTTAAGTGAAGAAGAACAAAAAGAAGTTGATTCTTTAAAACAAGGTGATATTTATAATAACTCTTATTTTGAGTTTATAGATTATACTCCAGAAGGTAATGATATTATTTCATATAGTAATCCTAAAGTAAAACTTAAAAAAGGAGCAGTAGATTATCCTGGAAAAGCTTTAGCTTTAAAAGTTAATGTTAATGGAAAAGAAATCGTTGTAGGTTATCTTTTAGACCCTAAAAGGTTTACTATAGATAATCAACAAATTGATTTTACTAATTTAATACATCTTCAAGAACTTAATTCTGAGTTTGTAAAAGAAGGTAAGATAACTGTAGAAGGAGAAAACTTTAAAAACTTTGCTTTTGAAATAGTAGATGTTTTTGAAAAAGTTTCAACTCAAGGAAAAGTTTCACTAAAAGACAACTATAATTTAAATAAAACAATTAGTCATAATACAATTAAAGGAACTGAAAAACCTTTAATTAGAGATTTTTTATACCTACCTGAGTTTAGCATACCACAATCTTTTTTTACAACTGATAAAGGAGAATCAAAACAAAAAACATTTTCTACACCTGTAATTGTATCTAACAGAAAAGATAAACAGTTCTTTTATGTTTTTGAAAATGGCGTATGGAGAGTATTAAATAAAGATTCAGAATCAGCTAGAATATCTAGTCTTGAAGCTTTTTATGCTAAAGCTAATAAAGATGGATTAACAGGCCAGTTCTTTATTCTAGCTAATACTAATAACTATAATAGTAAAGAAAAACTTTTTTCTATATCTTCTCCTTTTGTAGATAATACTATACCTATAGAAGATTCTAGTTTTATTATAGATAGATATATAGATTTAATTAACCAACAAGATGCAATAGAAAAACCTGAAAGAGGTGTAACTTTAACCGATGCAGAAGGTAACGGCATATTTATATCTGTATTAGATTCTAAAAAAGAAGAAGAAACAAGTTCATCTCCTACACTTTCATTAGTTGTAGATAAATTAAAATACCCTACTTTAATTTTTGAAGTAGGGCCTGATAAAGTTATACGAGTTAGACTTCATCTTAGAGTAAAAAATGGAAAACTAGAAGGCTCTAAATTTGGTAAATTTGAAGGAGCAGATGTAATACCAATTAATACAACTGAAGAATTTATAACATATATAAATGCTAAATTAAAATATAAATTAGGAAAAGAAGCTGTAAACTTTAATATTAATCCTGATATTAAAGTAGGTAACTTCTTTAAAAGATTAGATGTAATTAAAGAAGATTCTTCTACAGGTGAAGTACAAGACATGGATCAATTTAGGTCTAATGTAAATATTAAAATTACTTACAATGTTACTCCTCCAAATTTAACTATTGCTAAAAAAAGTTCTACTAATGTTGCTACTACTACTTCTACTTCAGCTATAAAAAATGAATTAAACAATGTAGTAGCTGATGCTATAAATTCAATTAATACAATAGAAGAAGAAATATATAATTCTTCAGAATTTACAGAACAAGTAGAAAATCTTAAATTATATATTAAAAATGAAAATTTATCTCCTACAGATAAAACCGCTTATATCAATGCTATAAATCAAGCTCTTAGTAATAGAAATAAACAATTAAATGATTCTACAAAAGATACTTCTATATCTATTACTCCTGACAAAAAAGCTAAGAAAGTTGAAAAGCCAGTAATTAATATTTATTGGGGTAGCCCAGAAAGTTCTACTAATACCAAAGTGCTATCTAATCTGGCCCCACGTAAATTCACTTATCAAGGAAAAGAATATGGTAGTGTAGAGCATGCTTACCAAACATTAAAATCTGGAAGCTTTGATCAAGATACATATAATAAATATGTAAAAGCAGGAGGGTATGGAACTAAAATAAGAGGTAAAGCTGTACAAAAAAGTTTTGATAATCTACAACTTATGAGAGATCTTGTTGTAGAATCATTTAAACAGAATCCAGAACAAGCTAAATTACTTTTAAACTATAGTGACTTTACACATACTACCAATGAAGTAATAGATAGAGCATTCTTAGATGGTATAAGGCTTGCTCAAAAAAATGCAGAACTAGCTTCTTTAGAAGAAGCTAAACCTACTTCTATTACTGTTTCTGAAGAAACTTCAGATGTAACATCTTTATTAGCTTCTACTTTAACTGAAGAACCAAAAACTGAATATACTCCAGAAGAAATCCAATCTCTTCAAGAAGAATACAAAACTCTTAACCTTAAAAATTTTCTTGGACAAACTACTGAAGAAGATTTAAAAAGAATTGAAGTATTAAAAAATATTTTATTTCCTAAAGATTCTAATAAACCAAATGAAAATACAGGCCCAGTTTTTAGTGTTAGTGAAACATCTGCTAAAGATGTAATTAACTTAGATGTAGCTACTCAAAACTTAATGAGGATTCTAAATCTTAGAACTCCTGAAAATCCTAGTGGTGTATTTTCACTACAGGATGTAAAAAATATAATGAGTAACGTATCTAATAATGGAATTACCTGGGGAGCATATTTAAATAAAGCTATATACTTATCTAAAGAAGCTGGTAAAGGAACTGAATACCATGAAGCTTTTCATGCAATATTTAGAAGCTTACTTTCTCCTAAACAAATTAATTCATATTATTACGCTGCTGCAAAAGAATATGGTACACCTACTGCACAAGAACTTTTAAAACTAAAAAGCTCTTCTTCAGCTTTCACTAATTTAAGTATGAATGAACTTAAAAGGTTGTGGCTAGAAGAAAAAATGGCTGAAGCTTTTAAAGATTATGCAGTTAAAAAAGATGAAGAAAAAACTAAAGAAAAACCAAAAGGAATACTAAGAGTACTTTTTGATAAAATCAAAAAACTAATAGGATTAGTCAAAAAAAATAAAAATGACCTAGATATTCTTTTTGAAGATATTTACTCAGGTAAATTTAAAAATTCTGTACCTACAAATAAACTATATAATTTTTCTGAACCAGCTTTTGCTTTAATTAGAAAACCTTCATCTTTTAATTCTGTAGTAGGTACTTCTCAACAAGGGTATTTAAATAATGTTCAAAGCCAAAGGATAATAAATTATATTGCATCTAAAGCAATTGAAAAAAATAATACAGATGGTACTTTATCTCAAGAAGATATATTTGATATAATAAATGAGGTAGCTTTTACTAAATATAATATTCAAACATATAAAGAAGAACTAGCACAAATTTATAAAGTAAGTCCTGACAGAGCTAGTGCTATTTCAGGTAAAATTGATGAAATACAAAGAGCATTACTTTCTGTTCAATCTAATAGAGAAGGTATTGTAAAAGAAGTTTTAAAGAGAATTAGTATCTATAATATTACTTCTGAAGAAGAAATGACTTTAGAAGAATACATAGAAAATGAAACTCCTGAAAGAGCTTTTGATACTAGTATAGCTGAAATAGGTGGTTTTTCTAGTTTGACTAAAGCTATGAAACAATTCATCTCTTTTACTCCAGAGTATGTAGATGAATTTGGATTCTCAGAATTTACTTCTGTAGATTCTGAGAAATTTAAATCAGTATCTAATCCTTTTGTTATTTATACTGGAGTAGAAAGAGTTCTTGCTGGTGTATCACCTTTACAAATGTTGAATAGACTTTCTATTTTTGCTGAAACTAATCCAAGTGCTAAAGCTTTTTATAATCATTTAATTTCAGAGATAAATAAAGAAATAGCTGCTAAAGGTTTTATTAATTTTGACGCTGCTCAAGAAAGTAGTAATATTGAAATATTAAAAAATTCTTCAGTATTTACTACATTTTCTCAAACATTTAATAAGGATAAAGCAAGTTTTGTAGTAGCTGTTTATGATTATAAAAAAGGTATAGTTAAATGTTTTAAATCTAATGTAATAGATGATGGAAAAGTTCAATTAGATGAATGGTTTAAATCCTTTGAAGCTAAAAACAGAAAAAATAAAGGAGCTGAAAATCAACAAGTAATTGAACAAATAAAAAATCTATTTGTAGATGTAGAGAATATTTTACCAAATAATTTAGAAAATACTATTAATTCTATTAAAAATCTTTTTGATAGTATAGGTATAAATGTTTCTAAAGGCTTAATTAAACATTCTATTTTACAGCATCACTACAATTTAATTTATGCTAATAGTGTAGAAGAAGGGTCAGTTAATGCTCCTTATTTTCAAGATTTAATAAAAACTTTTGAATCTTTTAATGATGTAAATGGAATTTTTATTGATGATTTATTAGCAATGAATGAACCATCAATTATGAATAATCCTTTTTCTGAAAAAGATAAAGATTCAGCAATAGGTAGATTAAAAAGAATTGCTCAAAGTAATTCTGTATTTGATGAATCTGTAGCATCTTCTACTTTTGAAAACTCTGAAGGAAAAACTATTTTTAGTTATATACAACCTTCTTATTACAATAGAGAAATAGCAAAATGGAATAAAAGAAAAAATTCTGCTTCTAATTTATTTAAAGCTATTAGAGATAATGTTTCTGATAAAGAAGGTGCAGAAATTATTATGCAAATGATGAAGGATGAAGGTACTCCTTATCCTTACTATTTTGCAAAAAATATGTACCAAACAATTAAGTTTAATCCTTACTTAAATGCAATAAGTAATAAAAAAGTTCCAGTAAATGAACTAGAAAATTTTAAAGAACTTTTTACAAATATTATTCTTAAAAATTTAAATAGTTTCATTATTGATGGAGCTAGACTAGCTTCTTTAGAAGAAAAAGAAGGTCAAGATGGATCTTTTATTACTGAAAATACTTATAAAGATTCTACAGGAGTATCTTATGGTAATATGAGTGGGCAATCTAAATTGCTCCAACCTTTATTGTTTTTTGCTGAACAAACTGGAAATGTTTTAAGAAAATCTGAAAAAATTAATCCTCTTAAAGGTGATAGGTCAGCAATAGCAAAACAAGATAAAAACAACATTTTAGAATTTGCTCCTTTTATTATTACTGTAAATGAAGCTAAGAAAACTCAGAATGCTACTTTAGCACCTGTGCAAACTACTACAGATGAACTGTCTTATAATGCAAATGATTTAACTGTAGAATATATTTTAAATACTTTTAAACAAGAGTTTTATAGAATACAGCAAGTAGTTAAAGAAATTAAATATATTACAGAAAATAATCAACTTGATGATAACAATCAAGAAGTATTTGATTTAAAAAATTACCACTACAAGTTAGATGATAAAGGAAATAAAGATTACACAAAAGGAAGAGGTTTAGATTTATTTCAGTTTAAGGATAGCATTAAAGATCTAAATGATAATCTATATCAAAAAGTTATTAGTTTAGCTAGATCTAACCCTTCACCAGAAGCTTTCAAAGAAGTAGAAGATGAATTAAAAATATTTATTAAAGACTCTTTAACTCCTTTCTTATTTGAAAGATATGTAAACACCTTAGCAAGTAATGTAAATAATTTTATATCTGAGCAAGAAGATAAAACTTTAAAATCTACAGCTAAAGAAGAAACTGAAACTTCTACTGAAGAACCAAAATCTTCATCTACTGAAGTACCTTTTAAAAAACCTTTATCCCAACGTAGATTTAAAAATAACTTATTACCTTCTTTTTATTCAGGAAAAGATAATCTAGTAGATTTAAATGCTTTAGCTGAGTTCTTTTATAATGATTTAATTAACTCTATAGCAGTTTCTAATTTAGTGCATGGAGATTTTTCAATGTTATATAAAGATTACACAGATGTAATAAAAAGAAATGCTAGATTTATTGCAGCAGGTACACCATTAGGAAATTCTGTTACTAAAATTGCTGTTGTAAAATCTATTCCTGCTTCTAAAAGAAATGAATTTGGAGAAGAAGGAATAACTTCTGATATTGAAAAATTAGAAGAACAAGATACTACAGATGCTCAAAACAAATGTACTTTAGATTGGTATATAAGTAAGTATTTAATTCCATTAGGTAAATTTCCTTTAGCAGTTGAAGAAATATATAGAAAAATTGAAAGAGGATATGAATTGTCAAAAAATGAAGTAGATGTATTAAATAAATTTCAAGCTTTAGCTAATCCTAGAAAAATTGTAATAGGAGAAAGATATGTCTATGATAAGATGTCTATGAAAACCTTACTAAGGTCTGAAACTTCTTATATATATCCTGAAGAAAGAGAATTATTAGATTCTTTATATGATAAACTTGAAATAGCTAAAATAAATCAAAATGAAAAAGAAATTTTAGAATTATATGAACAAATACATAGTTTGTGGAAACCTATTCCTTCTAATGCTGTAAACCATTATATATTAAATAAACTAGAATCTACTAGAACAGATGTACTAGCTTATGATTCTGCTTTTAAATCTGCTTCACCTAATGTTGGAGAAATTACAGGTAATGTAGTAGATGGGTTTAATATTGATTTAAGACCTTTTATAGTAGCTGATGAAAATATTAAAGAGCAGGTTAAAACAGATAATATTAAAAGTGAAATTGTAGACCCTACTCAGTTATTAAATACTATTTTCTCTGAGCAAGATGATTTTCTTTCTGTAAATATTTTAGGTGCTGATAGTAATATTAAAGTAGTTAAAGAAGCATTTTTT
>Ga0315900_10003075_pt1 | contig 24697 bp, 11 predicted proteins | sample LakEriMetagenome_FD_203521 | JGI IMG/M metagenome (GOLD analysis project Ga0315900, IMG submission 203521) | Freshwater fungal communities from buoy surface, Lake Erie, Ohio, United States - Buoy 12 MA114 | ecosystem: Environmental > Aquatic > Freshwater > Lake > Lake biofilm | place: USA: Lake...
CCGGTCTCCGGCCTGATCAAGGCACGAAAAAACCCGATGTCATTTGGGTAACACCGGGTTTGCCAACGTTTGCTTCGTTAGTACGACCGAGTGTTACCTCCGATGAGGATGTTCGAGATTTTGGACGCTACGGATCTGTTTCGCGCCTTGCGACACGATGCTATCCTCGCATCCAATAAATCGTTGATTACTCGGCCGTAAGTAAGACATGTTCGTGGAATTCCAGTATTTGATTTGTTTCGAATTACCTGTTCCGCGACGACATCCGCCGCGTGTTGCAAGAATAGACGCGCCTGGTGAGTCTTGGTTCGCCAAAATTTTTGATTTTGAGAAATCGACTTGCGTCGACACTAAGTAGAAGAAAAACGGGCACAGGGTTGTACTCAGGTTTTTCGGACTGATCCAACAAAAACTGCGAAACGGTCTATGTGTGAGATTCGTGCATAGCTCGGTGTCGATGCCATGCCGATGGCGCAGTAATCCTAGATTTTGAAAGAACAATTTCCGCTGGTCGTCACTCGCTTTCAAAATAGTCGTGATCGATCCGTTTGATGATGTAGGTTTGCGAGGAGCTCACGCCAACACCAAAATCGATCATCAATTGTGCGAGCTTCGCACCATCGATCAGAACGATTTTTGCGTCGATGGAACTTGCGTAATCTCTGGCTTCGGCGCTAAAGCTACTGGTTGTCAGAAACACACCTTTTTTTGCTTTCTTTCCAAATAAAGCGCCAACGAATTTCTGGATCTCCGGTCTACCGACGGTGTTCTCCCATCGCTTTGCCTGAAGGTAGATAACATCCAAGCCTAATTGGTCTTGGTTGATGATTCCATCGATCCCTTCATCGCCACCGTACGGTGTTACAATGCCTGCGTTTTCGTTAGGTCCGCCGAAACCCATCTTGAGCATCAGGTCGACAACCAGCTTTTCGAAAAAAGATGGATGCGAGTTTTTTATTTGACTGAGGAGTTGATTGGCGAGATCGTCCCGTAATTTTTTGTACGCAAGATCTAGCGCTTCTTCGGGGGTAACGCTAGCATCCTGGTCGTTGGATGGTGTGGGATCAGAAGTCTCAGTGCTAGCGGTTTTGTTCTTGAACGCAGCAAACTCGGGAAATTGCTCAAGGTAGCTGATGTTGATTTTCCCCGGTGACTTCGAAAGGACAGATTGGCCTGATGGACTGATCTTGAACACACCATGCCGTACCTTGGAAATCAAGCCGGCACGCTCAAGGTAGATCTTTGCCCATGCAAGCCGGTTGTAGAATGCATTTGCCACTCCACTTGGAAGTTTCTGGTTTTTCTCGTCTTCAGTAAGCTCAAATTGCTTCGCGAGGACATCTCGCGTTCCAACGATCGTGTATTCGCCACCGTCTGCAATGTACTTAAGCAGAGGTAGCATCAAGGATTGAAAGTCTGGTATGGGCATAGCGTTCGAGCAAAAAATGTGGGAGTGCGATGGGCATATGTAGGACGCGTTAAGATCCCAGAATGCCTGGGCTAAATCAAGGGACTTTTGCTCGATTTCATGCTAGACTGTAACTTCTAGCTTTTGCAGCATCAAGCATTGCTTGTGTTCTTCAAAGCCGACGAGCGTCTGTAAATCATTTCGTCGACTCAGATTCCTTGTTTTCAAGACTTTCTGTTCCTCCGTCATGCAAGTGCACTTGAAGAAGAAAAAGCTCTCATGGAGTAAACAGTTTCCACCTTTCAAAGATTTTCAATCTCAAATGCATCAATCCACGTACATCTACAGTCTCCCAAGCTACTGATCCGAATCCTTTTTGTTGGCGCCGATCGGCTTCTCGCTGTTCTCGTGGATCTGAACATCAATCGCTATATCATCGCTACGTACTTCATAGTAACGCTCCGGCCTGCGATAGACATTCACCATCTGGTGGCCGGTTGAAAAAGTGTTCTCCTCAAGGTAGTTTGCGTTTCCCCAAATCATATTTTCAACGACACGACTCGCAAATTCGCTGAACGCTCCACTCGACCTAACAAGTTCTTCAATCTTGGTAATTTTATAGAGGTTGTCGACACCTTCAGTCTGGTTATCCGGCATGACGACGAAAAGGTAGTCGCGAGCACGGCTTATGGCTACATTTAGTATGTTTTGCTTGTTTAGAAACATCTGCGGGCTCCGCGAAATCGTGGGTGGTGGATTGAGCACAGCGATGATGATGTCGCACTCATCACCCTGGAAGCCGTGAATGGTTCCGACCTGAATTCCCACGGAATCTGGTTTGTCTGTCCATGATTCATTCAATTTGCTTAAAAGACTGGCTTGAGCGCGATAAGGGGCGATCACCCCGATGCGAAACTTAGCTGCACGGTCTTGGTGTATCTGCCCAGCCAGCCACCGAAGAAACTCAAAGGTTAACAGCGCCGAGTAGGTTTGATAAGGAGTTCCGCTTTCTAACCTCTTCGCCCGATAAATGCTTTCGTATTTGCTGACAGGAAACTTAATAAGATTGAGAGGCTGAGCATCTTTTCCCATGAGTCTCAGCGGAAGACGCGTGCCAACATCGCGATGATGTTTTAGGACTCCATCGTAGGTGAAACGGCTAAACACTTCGCCGATTGCTGGGATGCTTCGATACTGTCTATCAAGATTCGTTACTGAGTACTTGTGCGGCTGAGTCGAGGGCGTGGTAAAAGACCCTTCCTTACTGAGTTCGACCAGTGTGTAAATATTCTCTTCCCTCCATTGCTCTATGGCGACAATAGGCTCGATCTGAAAAGGGTCGCCAGCAATGATGAACCTCTGAGGTTTCTGCGTAAAGAGGGGATAGATAATGCTGGCAAGGGAAATCATTGAGGCTTCGTCAAAGACGATGATATCCCATTCCATATCACATAGCTTCTTGCCGTTTTCGCCTAGAAACCCGTCGTACGCGAACCGAGCAATGGTTGTTACTGTTACAGATTGACTTATAGAGTGGATATCAAAAGACCGGTCTCGCCACACGCCTGCCCTCTCAATGTACTCGTTGGCGGTTGTTCCGAAGCGAACCAGCCAATCCAGATAAGAAAAGTCCTCTCCCATCTTCTCCATGATACGAGTCGTCAGTACGTCCGCGGCTTTGTTGGTTGGCGTCAAGACAAGCACTTTAACTTTCTCCAGGTCTCGCATCCTTGGAATTAGTATTTTCTCCGCTAGGTGGGTAGTTTTGCCAGTGCCCGGAGGGCCAAATACAAATTCGATATCAGGCGTAAGGTTTGCTTTCATATCGAATGTCTCGTCAAACGGCAGTTCTTGAAAACGCTCAAGCAACTCACGGATCAAAAAAGAGGGATTTTGGACATCGATACGTGCTTCTAATACGGATTCTAAATCAATCCCGTCTAACTCGTCTTCAGCTTCCAATTTACCGAGTAGTGAAAACTCTTTGGCCGTGAAGGAATCAATCCGCAGCTTACCTATACTTCCATTGTTGTATTCAAGATCCACTCGCACACCTGACAACTCTTCAATGGATTGCGGTATATAACGACTTGGCTCCTTCAAAACGATGGTTCGCGAGGATTTCACATCTCGCTCGATTTTGCCAAACCTTATAGAAATGGTCTTTCCATCCGCGCTCTTTTCACTGCTAGCCATACACTCTAATTCGAGTAGCGCAAGGAACCATCCAAAGCTGTAACGCTGCAACGCATTGGCTTTGCCATAAAGTGTCTGTTGTCGCTCTATACGGTCAAGTTCACTCGCGAAACGATCCTTGGCGTGATCCAGCTTCTTCCCGAAATTCACCATTTTTGGAGTGGCATCATCTACGTCTTGGTTGTCATTACCATGGAAATCCTGAACCGCCGGAAAGACGGAATTATCGACAGTAAGGTTTTCAATTCTGATCGATCGACGTCGCTTCTCAATCTCTCTAACCAGTGGAGAAACGAACGAAACCTGCTCGCTGTCGTCGTCAATCCTATCTGTGGCTGGATTAGCAGTTTTTTTCCGCTTCGCTTCATCAATAGCCAAACGGATTTCATCGTCAGACAAGCCAGACTTTTCGATTTCATCTGCTAAGCTTATTTTGCGAGCTTCTTCGTCGCTTAAGTGCGAGCTGGACTGAGCCCCATCGCGAATGCCTAGGAACCTGATTAACTCCAACGCCCCAGCGCTAGAGATGTCGTACTCGTCGGATAAGGATTGAATCGAGATTTCATTCGACGATACTATCTCACCGGTCTTGTTGAGTATCCATTTGGCTGTCAGGAGGCGTCGCTCTTCAGACGATTTGAAGGACTCGCATTTTGCGCCGCGATAATACCATGTGTGTTGACCTGACAAGCGTTGAAGCAGCCCGGCATTGCTGAGGACGTGCCACAGAAGTTTAGACCGTACAGGAGTGATTTTTGCAACTAATTGTTCGCACCCGTCAAGATACCTATCTTCATACTGATGGTTTCTTCCATTCGACGATAGATGCTGGCCTCGGAGATCAGCAGATGAAATCATTCTTACAAACACACCTGGAGACTTCCTGACGCCCAAGTGCTCAAAAAACTTATCAAGGATCTCGTGGTCGCACTCGTCTACCATTTCAAGATATTCTTCAAGACACAAAAACGGGGCGTCCGGCTTGGTTTCAAACCACTTCTGCAAATTCGGTAGCGGAAGGTACAAGTTTTTTGCATTAGTTCGGAATACCTTCGAATCGTTCGCATTTCTAAATAACAGGAATTTCTTGTCTCTTATCAGTTGAATAAATTGCTCGGTCTCTTCATTTCTACACTCTTTAAAGTAGCGAAAAAATTTCTTGAAGTGAGGGGTTGTGCTGATCTCAGTGTCAGTGTTATACGCTGGAAGGATCCGATTATAAATCTCGTCACGCAGGCTTGGTTTTTTTACACCGAACCTCTCTACGAAATCACAAGTTGTCTTGTTAGAAAGCAATTCCCTGTCAACAGTTAAATATCCATCGATATCATCATCGGGCAGAAAAAGGACCAGTTGATCTTTGATGTCGAAGGCCGGACTAGCCCGTCCATTCTGATCAAGAAAGATTGGCTTATTCTTCACGAATTTTTGGTACGATATCCGCTCGGAGAGATAGGCGTAAAATCGGTGCAGCCAGGTCTTGGGTTGTGCAGCGATAAACTCATGAGAGATCTTTTTGAGCAGGTTCTCGGGATCAAGGCTCGACTTTACCAGATGCGAGTCTTTTTGATTCCACGATCGGGCATCACCGCCATCAATATAATCCGCCAATTTTCGGTTACCTGCTTGGACATCTTTCTTGCCTCGACTCCGGAACACCCAGCAAGCGTCCGCGACTCCAGTCAATTGTTCGAGTTGTTCGTCTGAAAAAAGCTCAACCAGTTCAGTGTCAGATGCCCAAAAAGAACATGCCTTGGTTGAATACCTTCCATTTTTCGCAGGCAAAAGAGCATCTGTTTGTAGTTTTTCCCTAATTTCCGTAAAAACTGGTTTAAAGGAAAGCTTGCGCCTATCGTCTAAGCCGCTGAATCTCGATTCGTCGTAAGGGATTATTTCAAGGATGCTATCATTTAAGAGTTTGTGATCGCGTAGTATGGGTAGGCTATCGGATGCGAGCAACCCTAATTGTTCAACCAATTCCCGATTATAGCTTTCCCCTGCCTTGATTCCCTCTCGGCTATCAGTAAGAAGAAATGGTGCGTGTACAATGAAGTTTAAATTCGTTACTTCTTTAGTTGGGAAGAAACAGTAAGCTGCGCGGATGAAGGGTGCCAGTTGACCTTCGTCGTCTAATGCATAGGCGATCGAATAAGGAAGACCTCTCCTGGTTTTTCTGCTGAAAGAAATCAAGCGTTGCGTTTCTTTAGTGTCGTTAACCTGAAGTTCCAAGGTGAGCCACTGAACCGATGTTTTACCTTGCTCAAATCGTTGTGTTTCCTTCTTCGAATATTTCCCAAAAACGTTCTTCGTCGAAAAGGAAACTGAATTGAGATTGGAGAGAAATAGCACTGGAAACTCCAGGGATTTTAGTTTTTCAATTATCTCCTCATGGCAATCTTGAGACATCTTCGTCTTGTGGTCAAAGGGAAAGTAAAAGACTGTTTCCGCTTGTTTTCGCCAGGCTAGGTCTTCGGTAAGTCTCTTAGGAACGATGAACCGTTCAATCTTGAACTGAATCTCGGGATCGTATATGTGCGGTGTTTTTGTGTATTGGAATACAGCCTTGAAGCCGACGCCAAACTTGCCTATCGACGATTCTGTTTTGTTGGAGTTAGCAATGGATGTAATCGCATTGATGTGACCAAGGGTTCCGTTGACCGAATCCGATTCTTCGGTCTGCGGATTAGAAACGGTGAATCGGACAGTGCCGTTGTGGGTGAAGAAAAGGCCATGATCTTCAAGGCGGAAGTGGGCCGATGTTGCAAGAACATCATCAGCGTTCTGTAAGAGCTCATAAATGAAATGGGCTTGGTCGGAATATTTGTCAACGACGCTTCTCTGAATGCCTCGCATGGAGGGCTTCTCCAGCATGCTCGCGCTCTCGGACCGATCCTTTGAAAGTAACTCAAACCATTGTTGTGTTTGCTCAAACATGGGTGAAAAATTCCATTTACTTTGGCTCAAACGGTTTTTTATCGGGCTTTGATTGTCGGTACTCTGCGGTGTCCATAACTACCAGCGGTATTAGTTTCCGCTAGTCTTTGATGGATCGAACCTATATCTCAAGATTAAAGCTTAATTGCTCGATGAACTGTCGTGGAAGATTGGGGCGGACGCCGGCATCATCGTTGGGTATCAGCTTCGTCACTTCATCTTGTCCCATCACAATACGGAACCATTGCTCCCGGTCCCGCATCACGCGAAACTGCCGCTCGTCTGAAGCGCCCGCAACATAAGGCAGGTAAACATCTATAGGGTGGTGGTTCTCTGCCTTGCAGCCAAGGCGATCCACTCGACCAGTTCGCTGTTCAATTTGGCTTGGATTCCATGCAAGATCATGATGTATCACGTGTCGGCAGTACCTGTGTAGATCGACGCCTTCGCCCATAACTTCACTGCAAACCAAGATGTCAGGAAAGAAAGGAGTATTAAACGACCGCATCAAGCGATTTCGCTGATCGCGATCGGTTCCGCCTGTCGCTACCTTGACGTTTGCGAACGTCGTATTTTGTTCATCTGGATCACTGTGGTCATCGAACCTGAATCCGGTCGACTTGCTGAAACTTGATCTTGTGGACAGTTGATCAAGCGACTCCACAAAGCTATTTCGGTCAGTTATTGAGCAACGTCGAACGAGGAAATCAATGAAGCTTGTAAATTTCTGCCTCCACGATACTGTCGACCCATCTTCGTGATCGAGCAAGGCATCGACTGCTTGCTGAGAAGTTAAAACATCCAATTGATGCATGGGGAAAAAGCGAACTATTGTGGTTGAAACCCGCAAAAATTTACGCATGATGTCCACTAACTCATCATGGAACTCCGGCCCAAGAGAGTGTCCGGGCAACTCGCTGAGTTTTGCATCAACTATTTTCGATAGTTCCGCATCTAGAAATTGTCTTCCCGTTGATTTCTTATCATCGAAAAAACGTCGTTGGATTTTCTCGACGATTTGAAGAACTTCGTGACCACACACGTCCTTCCTACCCGCTGCCGCAAGCCGTCGCCGAGCTAGATCAAAACTCCGTTTTTCAATTTCTCTGCTAATGTGGACTCGCAGTGCGCGACAAGTTTGGCGATAAAAGGCAAAGACGAGAACCTTTTCGCCGTGCTCCCAAAGATCAACAACCCGCTTGACTGTTGCTGCAATCTTTGGATGATCGCCACTGCTCGTATTTTTCAAAGCGTGGTCAAACTCTTGCAAATACCATTCTGAATGGGTTGGATCGTTATTATTTAGTGCCGTGATCGCTATCTCTTCTTCGTCTCGATCGTGCATATTGTGCTGTCGAGTGTACCTGAACGCTTCGTATGAGGAACATAGCGCCTCCCCAAGAAGTTCCTTCCCCGGTTTAGTTGCACTCCTTGCGGCAAGGAAAAATGGGAGCAGTTGCTCGGGGGGAACTACCAAGCCATCTTCGGAATTCCCTTGGTTGCATATCTCTTTCCCGTAAAACCGACGTCGCCGCTCTATGCTTAAGCCCGTCCATTTCTCTGTCTTGTTGAAGCGGATCAGCCAAGGGCGGAGTTGATCTTGTGCCTTGCTACGAGCCCTGAGACATTTCTCAAATGAATCTCGCAGCGCCCTTTGGCGTGGCGAAATCGAATGGAGGTCCTGTTCTTGAATCGTCTGCCACCATTGAGTCGGTTCTATATCTGCTGGCAAGTCGCTTGGCCCCATGCGTTGCCAACTTTTTTGAAGTTGAATTGCAGCTTGTTGGCTCTCGGTCAAGGCAGCGCCTAAGGCTTTGAGGTTTTCCTGAAGGACGGTCGGAGCCATGCACTCGGAGTTCTTATCCCAGTGAACGTCTGTAAACCTTTGCAAAACCCTGATTAGTTCTTTATGGCCAAGTTGAAACGGGGTCGCCGTGAGGAACAACATTCGATCGAATGCTTGCGACAACGCACCTTCGCCTGCTCGCAAATCCTGATCTGAGTCGGGGGATTGAAGCTGTCGAGCCAAGTTGGTCGATGGATTCTTAAGATGGTGCGCTTCATCCATGATTAGCAACGGGGATCGCCACGATGCTTTGGCCAATAGCTCTCGCCAAGCGAAATCCTCCATACGCTTAAGTTCCCTACGGACGTCGGTAAGCCGATCTGTCAACTTCCCACTCTTTCGCAATGGCATCTGCTCGAGTGTTTCAGCTAGGGGTTTTAAATCAAGTTTCCCTTTCTCTAAAGCGTTCAAAACGGCGATTGGAACAGGATCGTCAGAGAGTTGCCGCTTCTCCGTACCGATTTCAGCGTTATAGATGTCTCGCCATTCGCGAGGATCCTCGCGCAGGAGTTTGTCCCATAGATGCTCCTTCCATCCACTGGCGGATTCTTCACCTACCGCTTGTAGTAACTCCCCCATGAATCGATAGACTACCTTTCTCACCTGAACCAATGTGGATGTTCCTCTTGCATGGCGTCGAAACGTTTCCCGCACCAAGGCGAGTCGCACCCATTTGTCTGACTGGCGTCGGGCCATCGATCCCTGAGCCATAAAAACCATGTGGCATCGTACACGGGCGGGATCATCTAACAATTTCAAAAAATCGACGCTGCTTCGTGCAACGCCATAACGAAATGCCTGGTGGGATCGAAGCTCCATGGCAGTAGCTTTATTACGATCTACAGGTCTGTGCCCTGAAACATAAAGCTCACAGAATGTTTTGAGATCGTTCTCCCATTTGTCAATCAAGTTGGGGGGAGCCATGACAACGACTGGCCCACGCCTGCTTTGCAATCCAACGCAATAGCCAACGGCCAACGCCACGAAAGTCTTTCCCATACCCACTTCGTCCGCCAGCACGACACCAGGCTGATTCCGTAGGCGTTTGAGTATCTCCTCGGTCTCACGTTTTTGCCTATCTTGATCCGCTCGCGGCACATGCTCGTTATATCGTGAGCCAAGAATCAAGCCGTCGACGATTTGAAAAGGAACTACTGCTGACATTTGCTGACAGTCCTCCCCCAGAATGAAAGCAAATCTTTGCCGAATCTCGCACCGTCAGATTGGATCGTCTGGTCCATACTGCTGACTAAGCTTCGTAAAAAAGGTATGTAAACTTCGTTGAATTGTTGAACTGTGAGTGCTTCGGCTTCCCCGCTGTACCTCACTTCACTAAGCAGGATGATGAAATCGATAAGCGACAATAGGGCCTCGTGAGCGTTTCTTGTGCTAGTCATCGCTTCATGGCAGAGTCGCTCTGCCAAGGCTCTTATGCCAATGAAGCCCTCTAGTCGCCACAAAAGCGCGTGTTGGTTTCGTACTGGGCGTTCAAGGATTTGCCGTAGTCTCGCAAAAACACGGGCCCGATTCCGAATCCGATGCAGAAAAGTATTGGCCAGGGAATATGCTCTTAGCGGGTCGAGATCTGCCGGTTCAGCAGAGTCCAAGTCTTCGTCGAATCCGTCTTCACTTCGCTGTATCGTCTTGGTCCAAACCCGAAGGGCGGCACCTGGATCAGAGGCAGCCAGGATCATCAGCAGATCATCGGCCGACATGTTTTGAATCTCGGCAGGCGCTGGAAGATCCTCTGGGCACTCGACGTTGATGGGCAAGAAACCTTCACTCCACTTACCTTCGTTGCTAAGCCAACGCACTAGTAGTCGAGAAGGAGGCGTTGCATGCTGCCATTCGACTTCAACTTGGGCTTTGCCTCCCGCTTTATTCCATTCGCTGGCGCTAAGATTGAACCATTGTGTTTGAGGCAGTGACTGACAAATCCATTCGGTGGGCAAATTCTTGGGATCGAGATCGAGGGTCAACTTTGAGTTGGTGCCCGCTCGAAAGGTCGCCGACACGAAGGACAAAGGAACGCAAGCAACATCACTTCGCTCTTCCTCTTCACGCTCCCGGTCTGGACCTTCCAGCAATTCCTCGCTCAGATTGGCCACCGTCTCCATCTCCGGCCAAGCTTGATCTAGCTGGTTCGATACCTTGGATTCGTCACCGAGCTTAGAGATGGTGAGCAGATTCAACTCAGCATTAGCAACTCCGTCGATACCCATACCGGCTTTCGTGAAATTCGAAGAGCCAATCATCAGGGCAGCATAACCGCCCGTGTCATCGTAGCGACGCAGGGCCAACATCTTTGCGTGCCATGGACGTTCATTCCCCTGGGTGTCAGTGTGTGGAAGTATCTCGAACTCGACTTGATCGACGTATTTCCTACTCGTAACGAGTAAGCTTTTTGGAGCTGCAAGTCGTGGAGATTCTGCTCCCAAACGATCCAGGGATGGGACCGCTATATAGATCGATCGCGTTCTTCCCCTCGCGTAGGCCTCGCAAAGGGCGGCTGTCGTAGCGTCCTCCGCTTCACCGACGTCGAAGAACGGAGAAGCAACCCATATCTCCTCAGGGCGTCCATGCTTGAGACAAGCTTTCAAGGTCTCGGATAGCGTGCTTCGAGGTTCCTCGGATCGAACGGTGTTTCGCGGTAGGGTTGCAACTAGCATTTGCCGTACGGACGGATCGCTAGTGGCTTTGGGCCAGTTTTGAACCAGCAACTTCACTTGCTCTAGGAATGCTGCTGCACGCTTCTTTTGAGGGCTATCGCCTTCACCCCTGGGGACGAAATCGATGAGCGATTCAAGAAAATGAATCGCGTCGGTGACGATTTTATGATCGGCACCGTCTGGATTGCCATCGATCGCGATCGTCACTTCCTGATTACTGCGATATCCCTGTTCAGTCAGATTTGCTGAACTCACAATGACTCGTATGCAGTTCTCCCAAGCCAAGAGGCTGAGCTTGGAGTGCTGCTTCCCGCGAGGGATATGTACTGACAATACATCCCAGCGAAGAGAATGCTCGACCCCAGCCTGCGATCGATCCACAAGCGCGCCGGCATAAGCTCGTCCAAGGTTCGCTTCCCGCTCCAACAGATAGGCCAACTCCTCACGTTGCGGATCAGAATCCACTTGCAGGAAGCGAGCCAGGCACTGTTCCTCGAACAGTCCAGGCTGAAACGTGAATGTCGTAGCAAGACAACCGATCGGTTCACCGGCATCCGCGGGAGCTCGCCACATTTCGAGCATAGTAACAGCAGAATCGGACTTCCTTTTCTTTGCCATTACTTGAGGTCCTTGTAGAAGTTGCGGATGGGTCGTGCCCGGTAGTCATGGACGAAACGATCCGGCATCGGATCGGCGATACTCTCGCGATACTGCTGACGCAGATAAATTCGGTCCTCCCCTAACCGATCGAACCACGTTCGTTTGCCCGCGTCGCTCTTGCCGCGTTGAATCGCTTCATGATGTTCGCACAAGGCAACAGCAGTCTCAGAAGACACCATCGGTTCGGCGAATGCTCTGAATCTCTCATCGAATTCATTGGCCAATCGTCCGTCTAAGGATTGAAGCGCCGCATACGCCGACTCAAACGCTGAGGAAAGATCAGCAACAGCGTCGACAAACGACGACTCACCCCCAAGTTCCGTAACTTTCAGCCCTCGCATATCGGCATCAACGGCATGTTTGCGAATCAGATTAAACCCATCGGTCAATTTACGACAGAATGCTTCGTAGGCCGTAATCGCATCAAGCAATGTGGAAAGGTTTGGAACGCGCAACTTCAGCTCAGCGAATACTCGCTCTTCACAATAGTTGTCATCGTCTAGCTCTTCTTGCAGGCTCCAAATATCGGACAGTGCACCAAGCGATCGGTGGTCATTGTTCAGCAATAGCCTGCTGAGCACCTTCTTTTCATGTTTGCCTGCACCGTCGGGTCGCATCGACTGCGCGAGTTGTTCCCATTTTTCGGTGTTCCAATAGGTGTGTGTACGCGGTGGAGTTGCTTCCAAACTGCGACGCAGCCCTGTTCTCCAGACGTCAAATAGTTGGTTAGCTTCTTGGCGCGTGCCCCAGCCTTGATCGCGAGCCCATGCCTGCACGAGTTCTTCTGCAGTGGCCTGTGGATTCATGTGCACATCGACAAGCCCAAGATGGATGGCTAGTCGCTTGTACACACCGTGAAAGCCAAAGATCCGCGGCGTCTTGAGATAGCTACGCTCATCAAGATACCGATGCTCTGTTCGCGCGAGCGCACGCTTTGTCACCAGCGTACCAGGCACACCACGCAGCTCCGGAGCGATGGTCGGTGATCGCAGCAACGCCTCCACCACCAGCCACTCCCATACCAGCCATGGTTCACACTCGCTTTCGTCAGCTTTCCACTCAAGTTCTTCGCTCAGGACAGCCCCGACTGCCATAACCGTTAGAAACCGAATACGTTGCATTCGTTCGCGCACCGCCGGCACCAAACGAGTCGCCAATTGATCGGCGATTAGATACAGCCCCAGCGGATCGAGCGTACCCTCGCTACTTGTCTCCGGATCAAACGCCGTTAGGCTTGGTAACACTGCAGGCATACTGCCCCCATCTGCTTCGATAACGTCTCTAAAAGCATGGAGCTGGCTTCGGAAGCCGGCCCATTGCCCAAACAAACGGCGGATTCTCTCAAAAAAACAGCCAAGTGTGACCAGACGTGTCACTGCCTTTGGCTAGCCTCGTATCAGCACGATTGCCTATGCTATCAAAATCCTGTAGGCTTCGGTAGACTTTGTCCATTCGACACAGAGTTCTTCAGGACTGAATGCATGAAAACCAAACTGAGCGAATACGTGAAGGTCGCCGAAGCGGCAGAGATTCTCGGAGTTTCGCAAGGGACCGTGCGTACTTGGGCGGAAGCAGGCAAGATCCCGATGCACAAGAATCCAGCCAACGGTTATCGGTTGTTTAAACGCAGCGAACTTGACGCGTTCTTAGAGCAGATTGAAACGCCACAGAAACCCAGCCAAGCAAAGTAGGTCGGTCGTGAATAACCGCAGCAAAAGCAATTCGCCAACAATTCAAGCAAGCAGAAACACATCTGGCTTGCGCGACAACCATAGCCGAGGATCGGTTGGCGGGTTCCTTGAAGACACTATTCAAGCTGGTGCGGAACTATCTATCGTTTCTGCATACTTCACGATCTACGCGTTCGAGGCATTGGGCGCAGCCCTTGATAAGATTGGTCACTGTCGCTTCCTATTTGGCGAGCCAACGTTCGTGAATCAGCTCGATCCTGAACGAAGCGAAAAGAAGGCTTTCACTCTTAGCGAACAAGGCCTTCAGCTTTCAAATCAACTGCAGCAAAAAAAGATAGCCAAGCAATGTGCCGATTGGATCGCCAACAAAGTTGACATTCGCACGATTCGGCAAACGAATCTTCTTCACGGCAAGCTCTATCATATTGCGAATGGGCAAGTAGAACAGGCAATCGTAGGGAGCAGCAATTTTACCGTTAGAGGCCTCGGACTTGGCCAAGAGAGCAATATCGAACTGAATCTAATTGTCGACAGCAATCGCGATCGTCAGGAGCTGAAACAATGGTTCGACGAGATTTGGAATGATCAGAGTCTCGTAAAGGATGTAAATGCTGAGGTCCTACAGTACCTTCAGAAGCTCTATACGAATCACCCGCCACAGTTCATTTACTATCTAACACTTTTTCATCTGTTCCGTGACTTCCTTGACGGAACACGTGACGTTGACGAAGCGTTACGTCGCGTTGCTTTGCCAGATACCGAAATATGGAAAGCTCTCTTTGCATTCCAGAAGGACGGTGCAAAGGCCGCCATCAATAAAATCTTGAGTTACAACGGTTGTGTATTAGCAGACAGTGTCGGTCTTGGAAAAACGTACACCGCACTGGCTGTCATCAAATACTTCGAACTTCGAAATGAACGCGTACTTGTGCTATGTCCGAAGAAGCTCCGACGCAACTGGACGGTTTTCCGTTCAAACAGCACATTGAATCCGTTCTCGAATGACAGATTTCGATTTGATGTTCTCCATCACACAGACCTATCGCGTGACTCAGGTGAATCGAATGGTATCGATCTCGGAGACCTCAACTGGGGTGCTTACGATTTGATCGTCATCGACGAGTCACACAATTTTCGCAATAACAAGCTGGCAGTTCAGCGACCCGGAGACTCAGAGCGTCGACGTAGTCGATACGAGCGGCTGATGGAAGATATCATTTCTTCCGGTGTTCGCACCAAAGTTCTCCTGCTGTCCGCGACACCAGTTAACAATCAACTCGCTGACCTCCGTAACCAGATATCATTCATTGCTGGCTCCGATGTTGCCCGCAATGACGCTGCAGATCGAGCGTTTACAGAGACTCTTGGAGTGGCATCGGTTCGTGAGACAACCCGCAAGGCACAAACTCACTTCACATACTGGTCGAAGAAGCCAACCGGCGAACGCAAGACAAAAGACTTGATCTCAGCAATTGGCGGTGATTTTTTCAAGCTTCTTGATGGATTGAGCATCGCCCGGTCGCGTCGCCAAATTGCAAGCTACTACTCGGCGGAAATGAAAAAACTGGGCGGGTTTCCGAAACGTCCTGCGCCGCTTGCTATTCACGCTGACATCGATCTACACCAGAAATTCCTTTCGTTTGAAGATCTGGACAAAGAGATCTCAGGGTTGAATCTTAGCCTATACCATCCGACCGCGTTTCTTCGAACTGATTTACCCCAGGAAACTAGCGACCAGTATCAAGACAAGCGACTCGGAGGGTTTACTCAGGAGGGCCGCGAACGAATCTTGATCGCGATGATGAAGATCAACTTCTTGAAGCGACTGGAAAGTTCGGTCGATTCATTTCGTCTGACACTTCAAAGGACAATCGACAAAATAGACCGCCTTGAAAAGCGAATTACGGACTTTGAGAACCATCTCATTGACAATCCTGATGTTGACTACGATTCCTTAACTCCTGAACAATTTGAAGACCCGGACTTCGATGCAGACGATTTCACAATCGGAGGTCGTCGACGGATTCACCTTGGCCATTTGAAGTTACCGGAATGGCTGAAGCAGGTACGTCACGATCGTGCGCAACTGCAATTCTTGGTTGAGAAGACACAAGTCGTAACACCGGCTCGCGATGGCAAACTTGCCGAGCTGAAACGGATAATTGGCAGCAAGGCTTCTGATCCGACGATTAATCGCGACGGGAAGGCCAACAAGAAAGTTCTCGTATTCACTGCTTTTGCGGATACCGCTCGCTACCTTCACGAACAATTGAATGGATGGGCCCAGCAGGAACTTGGAATCGACGTAGCACTGGTTTGCGGCGATGGTGGCAACCATACGTCGCTCGGGAGAACGGATTACGATTCCATCCTGACAAATTTTGCACCGATGGCAAAGAAGCGGAGCGAACAACGAGGGCAATTCCCTGAGCAAGAGCGTGAGATCGATTTACTAATCGCGACAGATTGCATCAGCGAAGGTCAGAACTTGCAAGATTGTGACTTGCTGGTGAACTACGACATTCACTGGAATCCAGTCCGCATCATCCAGCGATTCGGCCGAATCGATCGAATTGGTTCTCGGAACGCAACTGTCCAGTTGGTTAACTTTTGGCCAGTCGCCGACCTCGACAAGTACATCAACGTCAAACACCGCGTCGAAGCTCGAATGGCATTGGTCGATCTGGCGGCGACGCAATCTGACAATCTCCTAGACCCCGGCCAATTGGAAGACCTTATCAAAGAAGACATGCTATTCCGCGATCGGCAATTGAAACGACTTAAGGACGAAGTCCTAGATCTCGAAGACTTCGATGATTCGATCTCACTTACCGACTTCTCTCTGGATGAATTCCGTTTAGACCTCCTGCGTTACCTCGAAGCGAACCGGAGCGCGCTTGAGGAATCACCCGAGGGCGTATACGCGGTCGTACCGCCAAAATCACAAATTCCAGCCGCGCAGCCAGGCGTTCTGTATTGTCTACGCCATCGCGGCACAGCCTGCAGTGATCGCGGCAGCAAACCAAGTGATTCGGCGAACTTGAATCCGTTGGCTCCATACTATCTCGTTTACGTGCATGAAGATGGAACAGTCCGATTCACGTTTGCTCAACCTAAACAGGCCATGTTACTGCTTCGCGACTTGGCTGCCGAAGAAGCGACTGCCTTTGAAGACCTCTGTAGTCTGTTCGATCATCGAACACAGGATGGAAGCGACATGTCTCACTATGATGAGTTGCTGCGCAAAGCACTTATCTCAATTGAAAGTACTTTCCAGCGCCGCGCAGTCAGCTCGCTTCTTTCGGGACGCGATGGAATGCTACCGTTATCAAACAATACACCGGCATCGAAAACAGACGACTTTGATCTAGTAACCTGGTTAGTAATTCTGGCACCCTAGTTTTCGTCGCCCCAATTGAACTCAAAACAAGTGAACATCAGGGAATTCCAATATGCCCGACCTTCGTAGCAAGATTCAAATTGCCCTCAATGCGTTTGAGCAGAAACCGCTCAAGGAATCAGCGCTAAGCTTGCTTGCGGTTTTGGGTTACAAGAGCGACAGAACACTCAACCTAGGCAGCAGCAAGCCCAAAGCTTTCGTCGAATTCTTGAATGCCAATTCTGGCGGCAGTCAGATCAACGAGACTAAAGCATTGGTGTGTGATTGGAAGTCGGCAGACTTGCTGTTCCAGCTTACCGACAACGAGCTTTCAGGGCAGCGTGCTCTTTTTGATGAACATGAGGTCAGTCCCAGTCTACTCAAGTCCTACGTGTTCTTCGCGATCGAGTTAACCGGCGACAACTATGCGCGTGGCAAGTTGACGGACATTGCGCGGCAAATTAACCGCGTTTTCCCCATGCCCGTCATGGTACTAATCAAGCATAAAGCGAACAAATCGCCCACGCTATCGATTGCTGTGATCAATCGACGTGCTAACAAGCGAGATACATCCAAAGACGTCCTCGGCAAAGTGACCATCATTCGCGACGTTGCCTTCTCCGAAACGCATCGTGGCCATTTGGACATCCTCGACTCCTTTGCGATTGAGAATTTGAACCATCCCCAGCGGTTGCTAATCAACAACTTTGACAATCTTCACACTGCCTGGGAACAAGTTTTCAACGTGGAGCTACTTAACAAGCGGTTCTACAAGGAGCTGGCCAACTGGTATTTCTGGGCGCTGCCTCAAGTCCAGTTCCCGGAGGATGTCAGTGAAGATGATGAAAAACGCCGTGCGACATCGCTGATTCGTCTGTTAACACGCTTGATCTTCTGCTGGTTCTTAAAAGAAAAAGGATTGGTGCCAGAATCGCTGTTTAATGAGACCGATTTGAAATCCATCCTAAACGAGCTTAAATCGGATTCCAGCAGCTACTACCATGCAATCCTTCAGAATCTATTCTTCGGAACACTTAACCAACGGATGGGGAAAGACAGCAAAGGTAATCCGTACCGAGCGTTCGCGAAGGACGAAGGGTTTCACAAGAACAAGAATACGTACGGCGTCGACAACCTGTTCCGCTACGAAGACTGCTTCAAAGATCCGGACGCTGCGCTTGAGCTGTTCGCAGACATTCCATTCTTGAATGGTGGCTTGTTTGAATGCCTGGATCGAACCGACCCCAAGACGGAGAAAAAGATTTACATTGACGGCTTCTCCCGCAACAAAAAGAAGCGGCCGACAGTTCCAAACCATCTTTTCTTCTCGGATGAGCAAAGCGGCATCGATCTTTCCAGTGCCTATGGCGAGCGTTCACGACGCAACGAAAAGGTGCGCGGGCTTATTCGCATTCTCAGTTCCTACAAATTCACCATCGTTGAAAACACCCCGATTGACCAGGAAATCGCACTTGATCCTGAGTTGTTAGGCAAGGTCTTTGAGAACCTTTTGGCGTCGTACAACGAAGAAACCAAGACAACGGCACGGAAGCAAACGGGTTCGTTTTACACGCCACGCCCGATCGTCGAATACATGGTCGACGAGTCACTGAAGGCATACCTAACCACGGCGCTCACTGAATCAGGCATGGCCGAAGACACGGCGAAGTCGGGCTTAGAAACGCTGTTTGCTTATACCGAAGAGCCTCATCCATTCACCAATCGCCAAGTTGACAAGTTGTTGGAAGCGATTCACACCTGCAAGGTCCTCGACCCAGCTTGCGGGAGCGGCGCATTCCCGATGGGAATGCTTCAAAAGCTCGTGTATATCATTCACAAGCTTGATCCCGCCAACGAAAAATGGCAGCAGTTGCAGATCGACAAGGCCAGCGAGATTCCTGATTCCTCGGCCCGTGATGCAGCCATCAAAGCCATCGAGCAAGATTTTGCGGATAACGAAGATGACTACGGGCGCAAGCTCTACTTGATCGAAAACTGTCTCTACGGCGTCGACATCCAGCCGATCGCGATCCAGATATCGAAGCTCCGCTTCTTCATTTCACTGGTTTGCGATCAGAAGACAAACCGAAGCAAGCGTGACAATCTGGGCATTCGTCCTCTGCCAAACTTGGAAACAAAGTTTGTTGCCGCGGATACGCTTATTGAATTACCGGAGATGAAGCAACTAGTGATTGCTCCGGAGCGCGTTTTCAGAATAGAAAAAGAAATCGAAGGTCTTTATCACCGGCATTTTTCAATCCAGCGTAGAGACCAAAAACTCAGTCTACAAAAGACCGTTCGTGACAAAAGGATTGAGCTGGGAAAACTTTTGTCAGAAAGCTTAATGGCTCCTCGGAAAGCACAACACATCGCGGACTGGGATCCCTTTGATCACGAAGCGGTTGCTGATTTCTTTGACCCACATTGGATGTTTGGTCCTTCGGTTTCTAAAGGGTTTGACATAATAATTGGTAATCCACCGTACCAATCAGCAATCGATCACAAGAAGGTGAAAGGCGAGGAATACCGGAACAAGATCAAGAGTATTTACGACAGCGCATCAGGGACGTGGGATCTTTACATTCCATTTTTTGAAGCTGGGTTGCGCTGCCTAAAGCCTTCTTCAGTGATTAGCTATATCACACCAAACAAGTATCTTTCGGCTTCGTACGCGAAAGCACTGCGCCAAGTACTGCCAAAGAAATGTCGCTTGGTCAGGCTGACTGACGTTAGCCATTTGCCGGTTTTTGAGTCCGCAAGTGTTTATCCTGTCATCACAGTACTTGAGAAGTCGCCTCCGACATCAAATTACCCGATCACCTTATACCTGCCCGATAATCGTCACTCGGCGTTTGATATTGGAGGGTACAAGACGAGTTCTCTCTCGAGTAAGAACTTAACCTTACTTCCCGACAATCTCTGGGGATTTTTACTTTCGCCCAATGTCGAGGTTCTCCAACGACTTCTGACAGACTGCAAGGCACTAGATGAATTTGCCACAGTCCGAGCAACAACGACAGCAGCCGAAGCAGATGCGTATGGTGCAGTGATTACATCGTCCCCGTGCAATGGCTGGAAGACGCTAAACACGGGTACAATAGATCCTTTCGTTTCGCACTGGGATTCACGACCAATAAAGCATCAGGGACGTTCGATTGCGCATCCGATGCTTGCTCGCTCCACGGTTTCAAGACAACGTGCGGATCTTTATGACACACCGAAAATATTAATTGCGAAAATGGCCTTGAGTTTTGAGGGGTTTCTAGATGTGAATGGAGAATTCGCCGCTCTCAACTGCAATTGTGTATCACGACCAAGGCATGGATGGACGCTACCAGGACTACTTGGACTACTTCATTCGAGTACAGTAGCATTTGCGTATAAACAATTGTTCGACGGATTGAAAATGAGTGGGGGGTACCTACCTTTTCAGGCACCACAGTTACGCTGCATTCCAGTCCCTCAGCCACATTTTGATAATGCGAGATTGCTAGGTCGCTTGGTCGAGATTCGATTGTCGAGTTTTCAACTTACGACTACAAACTTTTTATGGGACCTTATTGACGCTTGCGTCATGGAATGTTATTTCCGGGAACACATGGCCGAACGCGATTTACTGTTCTTGGATGATTTGGCGCCGCATTTGGCAGAGTATGATTCGACGGCATGCGACGCGAGGCATACCGACTTTCTCGAACATCTCTATAGCACACTCAATGCACCAGAGTCCCCAATCCGTAATCGCTTGTTACGTCTAACCGCCGATAGCCCCGACTTACTCGCCGTCATTAAGGCTGAAGGCAAGGTGTAGCTCGAATGGAATTCGTGATCTACACCGATGAGTCGGACAAAGAAGGCGAGTACTTCTCCAACTTCTACGGAGGAGTGCTCGTTCGGTCGGTGGATCTTGCTCCGGTAATCGGGAGATTGGCTGAGACTAAAGCGGCTCAGAACTTTCACGGTGAGATCAAGTGGACCAAGGTGACGGACAACTACTTGGCGAAGTACATCGAGGTCATGGACTGCTTCTTCGATATCATTGCCAGCGATCAGGCCAAAGTTCGTATCATGTTTACGAACAACACGTATGTGCCAAAAGGACTAACGCCGGAGCAGAAGCAGACAGAGTATCATCGATTGTACTATCAATTCATCAAGCACGCATTTGGACTGCGGCACTGCGAATGCGAACATCCAGGCGCGAAGCGAATCAGATTAAATCTGGATCAGATGCCCACTAACAGCGAAGAAACAGCCAAGTTCAAATCTTACGTTGTTAGCCTCGGTCGCAATCCGGATATGCGACGCGCCAGTATTCACTTCGATCCTCAGCAGATTGCCGAGGTCAGCTCACACGATCATGCCTTGCTGCAGTGTCTCGATGTTGTTCTTGGAGCAATGGCATTTCGCTTGAACAACAAGCATCGTTTGAAGCCAGAGGGGCAAACTCGGAGAGGGAAGAAGACGATCGCCAAAGAAAAGCTCTACAGGCACATCCTTTGTCGTGTTCGCGAGATCTACCCGAACTTCAATATTGGTGAATCGACCGGAACTCAGGGCGACCTCTCAAATCGCTGGCGACATCCTTACCGACATTGGAAGTTGATTCCCAAGAATCACGAGCGGGACATGAGTCGTAGGAAACCGTGACATGCTTCACAAACGAAAAAACCCCGTGCTCACTATGCCTTGCGGCGTGCCTCAAGTGGAACTTGAGCCTTCGAGAGCGACAGGGTTTGAATCAATTATCGGCCAGGATCCTGCTAAAGTCAACCGGAAGTAGAAAGCGTTAGCAAATTCCCATGAAAGCCCGCATCCAACGCATCGAGATCAACAATTTCAAGGCATTTCGCCAATTCCGCCTCGATCTCGACGGCCGCCACCTACTGCTCTACGGTCCCAACGGTTCCGGCAAGTCATCACTTTACTGGGCTCTCTACACCTTCCTCCAAAGCGGTCGAAAGTCGTCGATAAGCAAATATTTCGACCCGACGGACAAGGAACGCCTACTCAACATCTACGAAGATGAAAATACGAATCCCGGAAGTATCTCGATTACCTTTCGGAATCAGAAAACTAAAAACGATACGACCTACTCAATTAATTTAAGCAATCATTCTACCAAGGGTAAGCCAGACATTACGAAGGCAGAGCTCGCGAGTGATTTTGTTACCTACCGTTTCTTTTTCGGCTTTTCGGATTTCAAAAACTCTCAGGATTTTGACTTGTGGCCACTGTTTCTACAAGAGATCTTACCCTTTTGCCGCTCAACGAGTGGAACAAATCCACTGGAGGCTTGGCAGGATATCGAGTCTGGAAAGGCGAATCCAGGGGCATACAAAGGGCGTGCAGGATCGCAAGCTTACGACTCGTTTCGACGGGCCACCGAAGGATTTGCAAGCATACTCGATCCGATAGTATTATCGATCAGTAGTCGCGCACAAAATTTCTACGACGAGTTTTTCAGTAACAATGATCCTGGCAAGGTTGAATTAGAACTGATTGTTAAGCAACGCCCGAAATTTGAAGGTTCAGACCGGTCATCCGCCAAATTCACCCATCCGGTAATTGAATTTGGGATACGAGTCGACGGCAAGCAGATTCATCGTCCACAGAGCTTCTTAAACGAAGCCAAAATGACGCAGTTAGCGCTGTCCATTCGCTTCGCTGCGTCTCTAGTGAACCTACATGATTCTGACATCAAAATGCTCGTGCTCGATGACTTACTGGTTAGTCTCGACATGAGCAACCGAATGCGGGTAGTCGAGATTCTGTTCTCAAAGGACTTTGCGTCCTATCAGAAGTTCATTCTTACTCACGACCTTGGTTTGTTTCAGGAGCTGCGCCGCCATATTGGAGCGAGCCATAGTGATTGGCAATATGTTACCCTTAGAGGAAATGCACAACAGGGCCCATCCGTAAACGTAGCGAAATCCGATCTTGAGGTAGCACAGGATTATTTGTCAAATGATCAATTGGCCGAGTGTGGTAACAGGCTGCGAAAGTGCGTAGAAGTAATCTTAGAGCAGTTCTTAATTATTGCTCGCGACAAGACATTGCACGGGGATTTGATTAGCAGGGGCGAGTTTGCTTCATTGGAATCAAAGATTAACGAGGCAAAGGGACTACTTTGCCAGCAAGCTCTCAAGGACTTCGCCGCAGTCCTCCAGGGCGATTTTACGGCTGATGAGTTTGCAGCGATCCTAAGTGAGGAGGGTATCGATCCTACGAAGGTTGTCTGGACCGACAGCAAGAAGAAAGGCAAAATTATCGCGAGGCTGATGGCTGCTCGAAAGCAGTTGCAGGATACAACGCTCCATTTACTTACCGAGGAAGCACGCAAACAGTTGAATGCAGCTAAGCTGCTTGATGAGATCAAAAAGATCAAAAACCGAATTCTCAACCCAGCGTCGCATGCGGGTGTAACACCGCTTTACACAAAAGAGGCCGAAGACGCCATCAAGGTGGTTGATCAACTCAGAGTAACGCTTGATGCGGTGCTTCCGACTCTCTAGATAATCAAATTGAAGTGCATCTATGAACCCACAAAACCCAAACGCTGCTTCACGAACACGAGTCATCCTCGAAGACCTTGAAGCAGTTCGTGAAAACCTGCTCGAACTCTCGGACGACATCTGGTCATCCATTGACCACAACGACGCGGATGCATTGGAAGCAGGCGTTGAATTCAAACGTGCGTATAACGCAAAGGTCGCAGCGTTCGATGTGGTAGCCAGCGAGCTCTCGCAACTCATCCAACAGTACACCAGCGTGCGTCTAGAAGCGACAGAACAAAGCGGTACGCTCGACGACTCAAGCAACGAACGGATCATTGCCGAACTCGATCGCGAGATCCCGCACACTCTGGACGAAGACTTTACGTTCAAGCGTCCGTTCGGATTCGTATTGGACGGGCAGGCCACTACGGGACTGACAACCTGGCAGCGGCTATACGAACTCGTGTGCGCCAACCTGATCGCCCGCGACGAACAACGCATGCGCTCGCTCTATGATCATCCCGACTTTGTCAGTAACCGTGGTAACAGGACGGTCGAACATGATCCCGCCAAGTTGCGAAAGGCTTTGCGGATCGCCGATGGTCTCTACATCGAGTCCAATTTGTCCGCTAACAGCATTCGCGATGTCATTCGCCGACTTCTGCAGCACTACGAAATACGGCTCGATCAAGTCCGAGTCTATCTCCGCCAGGACCGCGATGCGGATCAAGCTTAGGGCTCGGTCTGAGGATTCAATTTCGGCGGCTGCTCGGGCCCGTGGCGAGTGGAAGGGACCAGCAAAACCTACCAGGACTGGCATGAGGAAAAGTTGGCGAAGGCCGGCGCGGTATTGCCCTCTTTCAAAGCGCCCACTGACACGTCGTATCTCGCCGATGCGCTCGATTGGGACAAGGGCCGATAGTCAAATCATGGCTTCAAGACATGATCTGGTCTTTGGCGACTATTCCTTAGTCACCTCGACGCTTTCCAGCTCGTCAAGACGGTACATTCGACCGTTGATAACAACGACCTCCTCTCCCTCGCACCATCCGTCAGCCGTGTAGGTGTCGCCGTCGTCTACTTCCCAGCGAGAGTCATCGTCCAATACAACAAGATGACCGTCGTATTTGATTTCATAAATCGTCCCCTGTTCACTTGATCCGAGTTGGAATGTTCGGATCCCCCAGTCGAAAATCGCCTTGATGTCCTCATCGGAAAGATTCCGTAAAGAGATCGATTTCAGATCCGGGAAACCGAGGTTTTTCAACTCCTGGCGGAAATCCTGTCCTATTTTCCCTCCTGCCAATGGAGGTGGGCTTCCCAGATCTAGTTCCAGGCCAATCTCTTGGTTCTCTGGGATCACAACCCTTGCCTGACACTTCTTGCATTTCGCAAGCTTACCGGCATAAGCATCAGG
>Ga0315900_10003076_pt1 | contig 24695 bp, 34 predicted proteins | sample LakEriMetagenome_FD_203521 | JGI IMG/M metagenome (GOLD analysis project Ga0315900, IMG submission 203521) | Freshwater fungal communities from buoy surface, Lake Erie, Ohio, United States - Buoy 12 MA114 | ecosystem: Environmental > Aquatic > Freshwater > Lake > Lake biofilm | place: USA: Lake...
AAGGACAGAGTTTGAAAATAACAGAACAAGATGTTGAAAGAAGTTGGAAAAAAATACTAAAATCATAAATTTTAGTTGACGCAAATACATCTAAGATAAATAATAATTTTAATATTCAAACATTTGTTTTGAATTTATCTTAGAGGAAAACATGAGCATATCTGAAATCCAACAAGAGATAAATAAGAAAAATTACAAGTTTTGGCATCTTGACATTTTTGATGACAATACGATGATAGATGAAATTACTGGAGAAATGCCAAGCATTCAAGACTTCGATAAAAAGAAAGATCAAATTGACAAGCAAATACAAAAAGTCACACCAGAGCTTAGACAGTTTTATTGTGAGCCTCTGCTTAGCAAAGAACAAGAGTTTTTCATTTTCAGGAAATTCAATTATTTCAAGTACATGTCTTTTAAACATTACAAAGCATATGAGTTAGATCAAACATCTGAAAACGAACAAAAAACATTATATTATCATCAAAAATCTATATCATTAAGAAACTTCTTAGTGCGTTGTAATACACGCTTGGCTGCTAAAGTCTTGAAAAAAAGAAAAGACTACTATGGTGATAATATAAACGATCTTATAAGTGATTGTTTTATCAATATTATTAAAGCTGTTGATGGCTTTGATTTCAGAAGGGGTTTTAAATTTTCCACCTACTGCATTTGGGTGTTAATGAACAATACTCTCAGAGAGCATGCTTCGGATAAAAAGTTTTATGAATCTTTCTCAACAAATTTAGATAGTGGTTTTTTCGGTGAAAAAATAGATGAAAATGATTTTAACGCTTCAGTTTCATTTGAAAATGCTGAAGGAGTTAATACGGACATAAAGAAAATTTTGCAAATCATCAAGGAAAAGGATGAGCGTGAATATTTTGTTCTAGTAAATTGTTTTGGTTTGCTTGGGCAGAGTAAGAGGACTTTGAAAGAAATAAGTAAAGATTTAAAATTGACCAAGGAGAGAGTAAGGCAAATACGAGAAAATTCAATTAAGTATTTAAAGGCAGAAATTATAGGTGGCAAATTAAGTCTATCCGTTGGCAATATATAAGTCATGGATGAAGAAATATTTTTGTCTAAATCTTTTGATGATGGCATCGATACGAAAGAGTTTCGAAGCTATCTGCTGGATGAATTCAAAAAGGCACAGGAAAATATTCCGTGCGGGCATTTTTTGCCCGATGCTTTGTATATGGCAGACTATATACTTAGGTATAAAAATACAGACGGAGCGATGGTTGAATTTGGGTGTTATGCTGGTGGCATGACAGCAAAGCTTTCTCATTTGGCTCATCATTTAAATAAAAAATATTATGTTTTTGATTCGTTTTGTGGTCTTCTGGAGTCTGCTGAATATGAAACTTATGATCAAAAATATAGTCATCTAGGGAAGTTTCAAAAAGGTCAGTTTGCATCCACGCTAGAAAACACAAAGTCATATGTCAGTAAGTACGGCAAGATTGATAGTTGCATTTTCGTGCCGGGGATAATTGAGGTAAATATTGAAAAGTTTGAAGAGAATATTATGTTTGGTTTTATAGATGTTGATTTGATTCCAACTGCAAAACAGATTATAAAAAAAATATGGAATCAAGTTGTCAGTATGGGATTATTCACTCATGAGGCATGTATCAAGGATTATATGAAGGAGATTTTGAATTCAAATTTCTGGATGCAGAATTTCAAATGTAAACCACCAGCTTGTTTGAGTGACTTTGTTAAAAAGCCAAAAAGAATGCATGGTCTTTCTATGGCTGGATGTCTTGATTTTTTGATTAAACAGAATGATGTTACAACTAAGGGGGACTTATGAATTTTTCAGAAGCTACAAATAATAAGCAATCAGAAGATGTTATGGTTTTTTTAAAGAATAGAAAAGCTGGTGCGAAAGAATCAGCATCTAAGGCTAAGGAGAAAGGTGGAGATGCAATCGTTTCTTACTACCACTTTGCTGCAAAGGATCAGCCATATGCCGAGGTAATTAATACTCTTAAGGAGGAAGGCCTTCAGCAGGCAAAAAAACTTTGCAAAACTAAGTATAAAGAATTGATGAAAGCAGTTGACTTGGACATGACTCAAAAAGAATATCAGGCAATAGTTGGTAAAATAGAAGTTTATGGGGAGTGCTATATTAGATTCTTAAGTGAATAAAAAAAATAAGACCCTCATAGTGAGGGTCTTATTTTTTAAATTTTAAAATATTTTTTTTATTTACACTTACATCCCTTGCAAGAGCAGTTTTTGCAATCACATAATTTGCAATCTGTTTTGCAACCGGAGCATTTGCACTCACACATATTTTTACCCTCTCTTAATAGAACGAACTCACCGAACGACAAAAATCCTTCCCCGAATCTCTCAGGGAGCTTTTTGTGTTTTGTCTTAGCAAAATCTTTAACAGCTTTTTTACTCATAGATTTTGCTACTTGTTTTATTTTTTTGCTCAGGCAAACGCCTGTGTCTTGGCATTTTTTTACAGCCCCGAAAAATCTTTGTTGTGATTTGGATACGCTTGGCATACTTTATTTATTGTAACTATGTGGTTTTTTCTTGACTTTTTTATCATGGATGATAATATTTTGACTATGATTCATGGAGGATTGTCATGCCTAAATCAATCAACGCTAAGTTTGGTAGAACAGAAATTTCTGAGCTTTTCCTAATCAAAAAATGTGACGGAAGTATTGCTGGCTTTGGGGATACTGTTTGGAAAATTTTAAATGTCAATACTTTAAAACTAGTTTGTTACATCAACGAACATAGAAATCTCTATTTTACTTGTCCAATTCATTATGATACTATGGCAACACTTTTAAATTTTATTGAGGAATACAACTTAGGAAATGTGTCTTCAAAAGTTGTGTAATTCAAACCTTTTTGTAAAACACATGTGATGGCCTTACCCATGTTTTATAGTTCACCATGTTTTTAAAAGCATCAGCCATATATTCGGCGGTTAAAAGGCTAATAGTTTCATCTTCTCTAAGTTCTTTTATAATTTCCATTTGAAAAGAATGTATCTTTATATCTGGGTAGTGTCTGACCCAAAGTTGGTTCATGTTGTTATGGCCAAATCCAGAATACATGCTACCCGGAGCGCTGTCGTAGCATTTCATACCATTTTGGTGAAGCATATAAATGACATATTCTTTTAAAGAAAGCGGGCAACTAAAGCTGTTATAATTTTTGCCTGCGCCATTTCCAAAAATCATGTCTAGATTCTTTTCGTTCGTAATCTGTCTGATCTGGTTAGCAATCCCATGTATCCAGACTACAATACAAATTCCATTTCTTTTTGCTATCGTGTTTGCAGTTCTTAAGACGGGGTATAGAAATTCGTCTGCCACAACATCTCTCATGTGTGAAACATTGTTGCAATTAGCTTTGTCTTTATCGATGTCTAAGCGTTCTGATTTTTGCCATCCATGATTAATAATGGCGTTGCAATTTAGTACGCTGGCTATTCTTTCTGTTATGATATCAGTATTGTAATCGTCTCCATGGTATCCATGAGGTGCGATCAATAAATATGGTTTGGAACCATACTGGATTGTGACTCTTGACTTTTCCATATGATATTTTAGTCTTGTTGAGGCACTATTATATAGAATTTCCAAGATATTTCTTTGCGTAGAGCGTAAATAGCAAATTGGAGGTAATACTTTTATATGAAATCAAAGTCTTCTAGAATCAAAACTATCGATCTTCGCAAGGCCAAGCCAGCGGAGGTATTCAACATTCTTCGTGCTATTATGGATTTAAGGCATGAAAAAATTAAAGTCAAAGTTCGTAAAGTACAGTAGCCAATCCGGCGAAACCATTCTTAGCTGCTATTAACATAGGTTGACATAGGCCTTAACAGGCTCTATGGTAATTCGGTGTTATCAATAGTAATTATGGAGGATATATTAGTGAGTACTGTAGTTAATCTTTATGACATTGCTGACAAAAGTGATTTTCAAGTGATAGCTCAAGCTAATAATTTGAGTAAACAATGGTTCAAGGCTCTGAATCAAAAAAAGGGCACATTCATCAGTTTTGTTGGAAAGTTGTCCAAAGACCCAGAGTCGCTATTAAATGAAGTTTCGGAAGATATTAAGTTGCAATTCTATAATGATCTACCTAGCATGTTGATTCCGCTTGTTATGGAAGAGGAATTAATTAAAAATTCCAACCGAATTATTTACAATTTGATTCATAAACTGAAGATTGAAGAAAAGAATCAAGAAGATGCATATGCGATTGGATTGATGGCATTCAGGAATGCAATCTGGTACTACACCAAGCCAGATGTTTTGTTCACTACCTATGCCTATATTGCTGTTAAGTCAAAACTGCAAGAATTCAAAAGGGTACTTCGTATGCAGCAAAAGCAAAAGAATACCGTTTGTGAATATAGTTCTCTGCCAATTGATGAGTCATTTGCAAATGATAATAACCGTAACAGCTTGGAAAGTTTGGATGCCAAATCCAAAAAAAATAATAAGCAGTTTAGTCTTTTGGGCAGTCTAGAAAAAAATGTTAGCTTTGAGTATCTTATTAATAATGCATGCTATGATGAAACAGATCGAAAAATCATTCGGTGTTATCTTCAAAATCGTAAAAAATGGGTAGAAAAGTTTATCGATGACAATCCAAGTCCTCGTACTGGAAAGAAGTATTGCCGATGGGCAATTCACAAACGATTTAACAAGATTATTGAAAGGCTCAAAGATATTGTAGCTAGTGAAGACATTCAGCAATATCAAATTATTGTCAAGAATGCATGATGGCGAATCTTTTTCTGATCATGCCTAATTGCAGATTTACTTACTAATGGAGGATTCTGAAATGGCTATTGTTAACAAATTCGAAAAGAACTGCTCGGCTTGCCAGAAAACTGTTTTTGCTGGTGAGGGAGTTGCCGTTAACTATAGCGATGAATGGTACACCTATCACAATGATTGTGTGCCTGCTGAATTTCAGAATCAATCAGTAAAAAAAGATGTCAACCGTCCTTCTGAAATTACGGAGGATGGTTGCATCTTCATTCCTTTCAACGCTGGACATGTAGAACTTATTAAAACGATTCCCAATCGTTCTTGGGACAAGCAGCAGGGATGCTGGAAATTTCCTTTGACTAAAGCTTCGATTCAACGAGCAGTCGAAGTTGGGAAAATATTGAACATCAAAATTGCGGAGTCGCTTCTTTCGGAGTTTGTTGAGCAGCCTAAATGTAGAAACTTCAACAAACTTTTTGACTATCAAAAAGAAGGGGCCAATTTTCTTGCCAGCCACAGCGCAGCTTTGCTTGGTGATGAAATGGGTACTGGCAAGACAATTCAAACCCTTTGCGCCTTGCCGATGGAGGCGAGGGTTTTGATTGTTTGCCCATCAAGCTTGAAGTTTAACTGGGTAAAGGAATCAAACAAATGGAGGCCTGACTACAAGGTTTCTGTACTTAACAGCACCAAAGCTGTTTCGGAGTACGAGGTTGAAGTTCTAGTTGGCAAAGACAAATTCCGTCTGCCTAATAAGAACGAGATTCTAATTGTTAACAGGGAACTTTTGCCTGATTTTCTTCTGCCGAAAAAAACAGAAGATAGCCAGTACCCTGTCTGTGCCCTTGAGGACAATTTCAAAAATGTCCTCAATGAGACTTATCTTATCGTTGACGAAGCTCACCAGTATAAAGGTACAAAAACCAGCGGTCACAAAAAGCTGCGTACTCTTTCTAGAAACACCAAGAGCACTTGGGCTCTTACTGGTACTCCATTGTTGAGTCGGCCCGAAGACTTGTGGGGTGTCTTTGCTGCTTGCAATCTTGAAAAGATTGTATTCAACAAATATGGCACAAGGCCTTATGATTATTTCTTCGAATTATTTAATGGTCGTAAGGCTCGTTTTGGAGTTGAGTGGGGAACACCTTCCCCAGAATTGCCAGATTTGATTTCAAGAGTAAGGCTTGCAAGAAAGCGCAAAGATGTTTTGCCTCAACTGCCAGACAAGATTTACACAAACATTCTTGTCTCTCTTGACTCATCTTCTGGAGAGGTCATCAAGAAGACACTCGATAATCTGGAAAAGGAGTATGCCTCTATCTTAAGCCGGGGCTCTTTGCCTCCACTTCATGCTTTTAGCAGTATTCGCACAGAGATTGCGAAAAGCCGTATTCCAGCGATGATGGAATATGTAAATGAATGTGAAGAGCAAGAGGTTCCTCTGGTTATTTTCTCTGCACACAGGGCACCCCTTGATGCTCTGCGTTTGCAGAAGGGATGGGGCATTATTGATAAGGACACCAAACCTCATGAGAGGCAGATGATTATTGATGATTTTGATAGTGGAAAAATCAAAGGAATCGCATCCACCATTTATTCTGGTGGCACAGGTTTCAATATGACCCGTGCTTGGAAAGTGCTGTTCGTTGATTTGGATTGGGTGCCTGCTCTCAACAAGCAGTCAGAGGATCGTGTGTGCCGGTTTGGTCAGAAGAGCAATAAAGTAGAAATTATCCGATTTATTTCAGATCATCCTCTTGATCGTCGGCTGTTTGAACTTCTGGATCAGAAAGAAACTTTGATTGCCCAGACTTTTGAGAAAGAGGCACATCAAGCTGTAGAGCCAGAAAAGGTTCCAGTCAAGAATGGTAGGAATTATGTTGAAGTCATTTGTGAATACGAATCTGCGAGGTCAAATGGTGTAATCCCCACATTCACAGAAAATGAAGCTGTTGAAAAAGCACAGTTAATCATTAATGCAAAACCTGAAGATACGGCTTATCCTTTGATATCTCGAACCGATGTAAAGGCTTTGAAAAATTTGATTGAAAAGTATTCTACAGACTCCTTGTATTTGAAAGCACTTTGCCTTATTGTTGGAAGGTACGAGGTTCTTTTCAACAGGATCAAATCCAATGATTGATCAAAATGAGTGGTTTTACAGGATTTTGGAAATCAGAAAATTTCCACAAACTGTGACTCAAGAAGAAGTTCTCAAAATGGCAGATGATTTAGTGTTGTCATTTTTTGGAGAGTCTTCCTTACACAAGAAATTAGTCAACTTTGGGCTGAATAAAGCTGCCGAAGTTACTCTAAATAATACTGATGATTGATGTTGTTGCTATTAATGGTATATCTGAATATATTCTTAGAAACTTTGTAGGTAAGAAAAAAACTTCGAAGTCTAAAAAAAATACATACATAGATAAAATTGATATATTCAATATTTTTAGGTTGCTTACAAACTACAAGCTTTCCTCATATTTTGACATATCATTTATTTCAGGAAAAGAACAGGAAATAAAAGAGCTTATTGATGAGGGAGAGATTGATTCTTTCATTAAAGAGATAAATCCATTTTTTAAAAAGCCATATAATCAAAACAAATATGACTTCTATGTAAAATATTATTTCATTTCTAAACTTGTTGTCGAACAGGTTGCTTTGCTTCTTGAAAGAAGACAGCTACCAAAATATTTTAAAATAGTTGATATTACTAACAATAAAGAGCTTGACAACGCAAGCTTAGATATTCCTAAAGATAAAAAATCAATTGTATATTTTACTTCTATAGAGGAAGCTAAAAAGAGCATGGAATACTACGCTGCGCCGTATTATACTTTAGGCATGAAAATTGAAATGCGTATTGATACACTCAACGAAATTAACGAGACATTAGCCTCTGAGACATTCCTATTTGAATAAAAAATACCTATAATTGCATGGAGAGATTTGGAGGCAACATGCAAATTGAAAATGATATCAAGCTTGATTTTAGTGATGTTCTCATCAAGCCAAAAAGAAGTCAAGCTGTTAGTCGAGCCGATGTTGATCTTAACAGAAGTTTTCGTTTTTTAAATTGCGATACGAATCCGAAAGATGCTGTTGCCGTTGATGTTGGTGTCCCGATAATTGCTGCCAACATGGACACAATTGGCACTATGGAAATGGCTAAGGCTTTGGCCAAGTATAACTGCCATACTGCTCTTCATAAGTTCTATTCTTTATCTGAACTTGAAAAATTTTATAAAGATGAAGACCCTAATGTTGTAGATAAAGTATTTTATACGATTGGAACGAGCGATGCAGATTATGAGAAGCTTAGGATTCTGCAAAATCGACAGGTTCGATTTCCCAAGATTTGTATTGATGTTGCGAATGGATACACACAGTCATTTGTTGAAAAATGTAAAGAAGTGCGGGATTGGTTTCCCAGCAGCATTATTATGGCCGGAAATGTTTGTACACCAGAGCAGACGCTTGAATTGCTGTTAGTAGGCAAAGTGAGCATAGTTAAGGTTGGAATTGGCGGTGGGAAATCTTGTACGACTCGTTTGGTAACAGGTGTTGGGATGCCCCAACTATCAGCGATTATTGAGTGTGCTGATGCTGCCCATGGAGTCGGTGGCCATATCTGTTCAGATGGTGGTGTTCGTATGCCGGGAGACATTTCTAAAGCAATTGGTGCTGGAGCAGACTTTGTTATGCTTGGTGGATATCTTGCAGGGCATGATGAGTGCGGTGGCAAATTTGTGTGTGATGCAAACGGTAAAAAACAAAAAATGGTTTTCTATGGCATGAGCAGTAGCATGGCTATGGAAAAACACTACGGTGGTAAAGCACAATACAGAGCGAGTGAAGGCCGTGTGATTGAAGTTCCTTACAAGGGTCTAGTATCTGAAACTATGGAGCAAATACTAGGAGGTCTAAGAAGCACTTGCACCTATGTTGGTACGACAAAGCTAAAAGACCTCTCTAAATGTACAACTTTCATAAGAGTGAACAGAGTTCACGATAATTCTCAGATATAGATTAGGCTATTACTGATTGTGCTGCAAATGGATTATATTGAGGCTGTGCAGCTTGTTGCTGGCCTGCTTTGATATCAGTTGTAGCTACTGATTGTGTAGCTAATGGATTGTATTGTGGCTGACCAGAAGCAGGTTTGGCTGGGGTTCCAGCTGGTGCGGGTGCGCCTTGAGGTTTTCCAGCTGGTGGTTTAGCAGAAGACTGGGCCATTTTTGCTGCCATAGGATCAACAGCTGGCTTTCCTCCTACGCCAAACTTCTTTTGTAGTACTTGATTAGTGAAGCTATTAACAGTTCCAATCATCTTTTTCATTTGTTCTTGTACGCTTGGACCGCCACCTAGCTTGAATATACTTGCGAAGTAATTTCTTATTGCAGTTTGTAATTGTGTGCTTTTAGCAGCAAATGCTTGCTGTTCCTTGCTGGCTGCTGCTGGAGAAGCTGGCGCTGTTGCTGGCGCTTGTTCTTCATTAATTCTTTGTGCGACAAGATTTTCAAGCATTCCGAATACGCTATTATATTGGTTGCGATTGGTTTCAACTAATCTTTGACCTTTTACTCGCAAAGTGTTTATATCACCAACTGTTATTCCAGCTTCTGTCAAACCGTTGGAAAGAGCATTTAAAGCTACATCGTATTGCAATTCGAGTCTTGTCTTCATGTTGTTCTCCAATTAATATAACTTATATATCACTAAAATGAATAAAATCACGGAAACGCAAGCTGATGTTGTAATTATCAAAAACCTTAACTTCTTTGCAGATGTTATCTATTTGATCAACTATACTAGCCTCTAAGTTTTTTTCCATATTTTGCGATTCTTGTTCAGCGGATTTAATTTTTTCCAGATTTGAAACATCATTATTTTTGATATAGTCTTCTTGTGATCTTTGTATTATGCTTGCAAGTTTTCTTCTTTCTCTCAGCGTTTCAAAAATGTTTTTATCAATTTCCAAGTTTTTCGCTACAGGATAATAAACTTCTGGACTAGTTAAGGTGTTTATTCTGTAAATCCTACCTTCGGCTTGATCCGCAGATTCAGGGGTATAAAAAACATCGTTGATAATCATGTTTCTAGCGATATTTGGGAAGTCTATTCCCGTTCCTCCCTTTTGCATAGTCATGACAATGACACGCACTTTAGGATCGGTCTTAAACCTGTATTTATTTGTTTCAAGTTGCTTATCGGTTATATCTCCATAGTATCCTAAAACTTCAAGGCCACATTTTGGCATTTTATTTTGTTTGCAAAATTCATTTAAGGCATCTTGTGTTTTCTTGATGATTTCTCTGGCTACTGGTTTAAAATTTGTAAATATGACAATTTTTGTATCTTTTTGCATTTTATCATCGGCAACAGAAATCTTTTGAGATTCTTCTTTTATTTGCTTGGCATTATTTTTCAGAAGTTGCTTAACTTTGTTTATTGTGATTGGAACCTTGGACATAGCTATTAGTCTTCTAATAGTGGTTATATTAGTTTTTTGTTTTTCGGCAGCGGTTAATGGCTTGGCGCTACTCTTGCCAAAAAGGTATGCAAAAAAGATTCCATAATCATCAGCATTATTAATTCCAAACTTGGCTAAAATATTTTTTGCGTTTTGATCTGTGGTTTGATTATATTCTTGTGATGCCATCACATTCTGGCTTATTGTTGATTTGTTAGCCAAAAAATTACTAATCATAACATCTTTAGTGGATGGCATAGTAATGTTGTTGAGCCAGCCTGTTACAGACTCTAAGTTCAGATTTTTCTGAATAGGAAGTTTATCAAAAAGTATTTTTTGCCTACTGATATTCCTGACTTGCTGGCAGAATTTTTCTTGATTGATTTTCATGCCAACAATTTTCTTCTGAAGTTTTGGCAGCTTTTTATTAATTTGATTTTTTGTTTTCTTATCGTAAACCCCAGTAACATGCAAAAGCCTATTCATTTCTTGTGCTTTATTAAACTTATCGTTTGCCAAAAACTTATCTCTGTCTGCTAACATTAATGTCATGGGATCAGTAGTATCATCGTACATAAAAAGAGTGGTTCCCTCTTGGGATGCAGCAAGTAGTTTCAGAGCATCTTCATAAGCAACTGGTTGAGGTGCGAGTTTGTTTTTATTTCCATCTATTATTGATACTTTTTTATTGTATAAATTATATTTTTTATTGAATGCAGGTGTGTTTGCAATTAGTGCCGTATGTTCGATGAAATTATGAGTAAAATCTTCATCAGACATTTTGCCGAATTGATGCCCAACTACTTGTAATTGATTTTTAATATCGATTGGTTTGTTAGCTGATAGTGTTGCTGTCATGTTGTATTTTACTGGGATGAATTTAGATATTTTAGCTATTACAATACTTCTTATCGATTGTGCTATTTTTACCTTGTGTGCTTCATCTAAAACCATGACCTCGTAATTTCCAACAATATTTTTTTGAATAAAATCATCAATTTTCTTGTCATCGGGAACGCCAGCACGAATCATGAATTTCGGTGATTGGAATGTTTCGTAATTGACAATAGTCCAGTTCTTTGGTTTTTCTATATCAAAACTAACTTGGGATGCTTCTTGTGATCCAAATAATTCTTCGATACTCTGAAGAAGCTGTGTTTTTAGGTCAGATAATGTTACTACTAAGCATTTTTTGCCTGAGTCGATCATTCTAAGTTTAGATGCAACTAAAAACTGAATGGTTTTACCAACGCCAGTCTCGTCACCATTGATTGCGTTGCTGCGTGAATATAAATGTGCTATTCCTTCCCATTGCTTGGGGAATAACTTTAGCCCTTTTGGCAGATTTGATTTTTTCAGTTCTTCAAGTTGTTTCAAGTACGGGATTTTAGCAAAAACCATTTTTTTGAATTGTGATAAGGCAACGCTTTTTTCTTGTCCACTTTTGGCGTTTTTGATACTTCCATAAATCTCTGGATTATCTTTCGATTCTAAGAAAACATCAGAAACTTTACTTTCGTATACATCTTCTAACTGTTTGGTATTGAATCCTAGCTTCTTGAGTTCTTGTATTATATTAAAGTACTGTACTCTGTTGCCATAAACAGAGATAGTACCATCTCCAGAGAACACAGGTGGTTTATATTCAATTCCATCTTTTACTTCAGGATGGTTATAAAAAAGCCATTTAATTTCTTTTTTTGCTTGATCGGTTTTTTCTTTGTTCAACAAATAAGGAAGTTTTATTACTGCTGAAGCTCCAAGACCATTTTCTACCCATAAGGGAAGTTGTCCAGAAAATGGTTTTGATGGATTGGGAATTAAAGTAGCCAAAGCCTTTTGATCATTTACTACATGTAAAAACTTTTCGTAATTTACTTTTGCCGAATTTAGAGTTCGTATGATTTCAATAAAGTTATCAATAATTGTTGGGTCAGAATTATTCAGTTTGAAAACAAAAGTTCTCTCTTGTTCATTTGATTTTTCAAGTAATTTTGGAAATCTTTGTGTGAGGGCTTTGAAAGGTATTTCCGCATCTTTAGGAACAATTACCTCAAAAATCGACATGTGCTTAGATGGCTTTTCTGTTTTTCCGATGGTAACTTCTGTAACTTCGGCAGCTGAAGCTAGCTTTTTTGGCTGCTCTGGTTCTGACAGGCTGACGGGTCCAAATATTCTGGTTTTTCTTTTAAATGGTTGTAAAGTGAAAGTAGGATTGATTACAGGGCTTCCCAGTCTTCTTTTAATGGCTAGATAAGCATTGTTAGTTTTAGCTTGAGGTTTATATTTTTCAATTATACCTAATAGTTTGCTGATTTCTAGTCCTACAAGATCGCTCGGAGATTTTATTTTACCATCTTTTAGAATTGTTTCTTCAACATAAGTTTTTTCGTTATCTGGAATAGCAGTCCTTGTTAATATATCATATGCTAGTTTCAAAAGCATTTCAATATCAGAACTTTTTTGATCTTGTTCAGATTCGATTAAATTTCTTTTCCAGCTTATAAAATCAATCATTTCTTTTTATGTTTCCACTAAATACTAATATATTATTTAGAATTCGAGGTTCAAAAATGATTAGTCTGAATGAATTTAAAAATGCATCAAATGTTAGCAATGTTTTTTCCAAGTTATTTCATATGAGAGATACTGCTCATTACGCACATTTGAGAACGAAATCCTATGCCCAACATAAGGCCCTAGGTTCTTTTTATGATGATGTTTTAGGTTTAGCAGATCAATTTATTGAAACTTACCAAAAACAGTATGGATTACAAAAGTTTGAAATTCAGGGTGTAGACTCCTCTGATATTGATATTGTCAAATATTTAGAAGATTCTGCTAAATTTATCTTGGAATCTCACAGCGCACTAGAGAAGAAAGATACCCATTTGCATAACATTATAGATGAAATTGCTGGATTGTTATATCAAACATTATATAAACTTAAAAACTTGAAATAAGGTGTTTTATGGCTAAAAATACAAATAGATATCATGCAGAAGTGCTAAGAGTTATTGACGGAGATACTTTTGAAATGATGATCGATCTTGGATTTGGCGTTACACAAAAGTTTCATGTAAGACTGGATGGCATTGATACTCCTGAAATTTCAACTGTAAAAGGCCGACAAGTCAAAGAATTTGTGAAGGATTTGATTGAAGGAAAATCAGTCATGGTGACTGATGAAGGAGCGGAAAAGTACGGCAGAGCAAGGGCCGGGATAGAGTTGTCTAATGGAAAAGATTTAACTGAGTATTTAATTGAAAGCAATATTGGAGTAGAATATCACGGTGGTAAAAAACAAGGACTTGTGGCTTTAAGTATGATTTAGTTTTGTAGAGTTTACAAAAAATAGAAAAATTTTCATGTAGTTTTTCCCCTAATGCTTCTATAATTAACTTGTTGCCAAGGGATTGACTTTCTACTTGGCTTTTGGCATACTCTAAGCATGAGATGCAATTCAGCATTTCTGTATTCACGAAAGGAAGATGAGTTATGAAGAGTTTCGTTATGGCTGCTGTGGCAGGTTTGGTTCTTGTTGCTTCTTCGAGCGCAGGCGAGAAGTCTGCTCCCGCACAAGCTCCTGTCAAGCCTGTTGCTAAGGCTGAACCCAAGACTGTTCTCGTTCCCACCACGGTCTACAAGAAGGAAACCGTCATGGTTCCCAAGACTGTTGTGAAGAAGGAGACTGTTTTGGTCCCTGTGAAGGTTGCCGAGTGCTGCACCAGCTGTGATTGCGCTGTTGCTGCTCGCCGTCCTCTGTTTGATGGTCGCCTTCGTGGCCGTGTTCGTGGCGCAACCGCAAGCGTTGTTGATTGCGTTTCTTGCAAGTAATTTAATTTCTTGCATTCAAAGGGGCAAGCTCTTATTATGAGCTTGCCCCTTTTTCTTTTATAGGAGAACACCATGTTATTTTGTTTGTTCTTACTAATGGCGCAGACTAAACCAACAGAATTGTCTTTGCCTTTCATAAAGGCTGATGCCGTTTGTTCAAACAAACAAAATCCAACCGACAGAACTTTGTTTACCTATACCTGTTTAAAACGGATGGCAGCTAATTATAAGCCAGTAAAGGTATATTACGCTACATATGATTCAGATAATAAGGAACAACTTACTCCGTGCGGAGAAGCTTCTTGCATATATTTGAGTAAAGAACAAATTGTAGCTAGATTAGAACTTGATACAAAGCTACCACAAGACATTCAGAAATATGTTTTGAACGCAAAAACATATTCTGCAAAAGGAGATTTTTACATCAATACAAGTTGTATTGTTGAAATCTCAAATGCAGAAATTAAAAGTTTTGTTTTGCGTCCAAAAGAAAAAGCTATTGTTTTTGAGTAGAGCCTAATTTTTTGATGAGCTTTTTCAATTGTAAAATGGTTTTGTTTGTGCGGGTATGGAGGATTCCATGCCCGCCATTTTTATTGAATTGACTGATGTTTCGTTTATAGTCATCAATCAATATTGATTTCGGACTTGCATATTTTTGTTTTTCTGTACTGCTCTTACTACAGAAAACTCTATCACTACTGAGTCCTAGATTCTTTTTGCACCACAATTTTTTCCCTAAGCAGCTTGCTTCATTGTTAGCGGATGCGGTCAATATGAGTGGTTGAAAATTTGTAACAAATTTCCATAATTTGTCACAATCTTTGGTTTTTGGTAATTTAGACCAGAAGTCAACTAATTGTTTGGTATCAAGGTTTTTTAGATAGTTTTTGAGGATCGGCTCGAACTCATCCCTAGTGTGATTATTCAGGTCAATTTGTAAGATTGAGCCAAGACCGCCTTGCAGATCAACTAGAACACCATCTAAATCAACAAATATGATAGGTTGCATATTTTATCTATGAAAATGCTAGTCCAAATACATCTAAGAATTTTAAGGAATCAAAGTGGCTATAATAAATAAATTACTATGAAAACTCTAGAGCAATACCTGTTAGAATTCCAAACTACTTTGCAGTATCATGACGAATTAAATCCAAAGTTTTGGAACAACGATAAGATTAAAGCCGATGTGAGGAAAAGGCTTGTTGAAATTGGAAAATTTTGGGCAGAATTTGCACTTATCCCGGCAAAAGCAATAAAAGATATTTTATTGACAGGTGGAAATGCGAATTATAACTATACTGATTTCTCAGACCTAGATGTTCATATTCTAGTTGATAAAAAGAAAATAGCTGATTGCGACATTGAAATATTGGATGATTTTTTAAAAGATAAAAAAGCATTATGGACTTTAACACATGACATAAAGATTTTCGGTGTACCTGTAGAGCTTTATGCACAGGATATCAATGAAAAAACATCGCCAAACCAAGGTGTCTTTTCCTTACTTAAAAATAAATGGAATAAAAAACCTATTAAAGAAAAAGTAAATTTTGATGATCCTCTATTGCAAAAGAAGACAAAAAATTTAATTGATAAAATCGATTCTCTTGTAAAAGACAAGTCAGACAGCCTCGAATTGCTAAATGCTTTGAAGAAAAAACTTCGTGATATGCGTTCGGCTGGTGTAAGTAAGGGAGGAGAATATTCCTTAGAAAATCTTGTATTTAAAGAATTAAGAAACAAAGGTTACTTAGATAAATTGTCGAAGTACATTCTGAAAATAGAAGATGAATCGATGAGCATGACGATGAAAAGGAAGAAAAAATGACTGAACAAGACATTGAAAGAATTGTTAAGGACAAAGTCCAAAAGGGTTATGGGTTTGATCCTCTAACAATTATTGCTATTGTATCTGCTGCAATACAAATTTATAAACTGATAAAAGCATGTCGTCAATCTGAATCATTACTCAAAGCTTCCGCAAAAAGAAAAGGATTGGCTTATCGGATTTTTGTTAGAAATAACTTTCTTAATAAAGTCAAGGAACTCAATGTGCCTGAAGAGGTCGCAGAAGAGATTCTTGAGGAGCTAAGGCTAGAATTTATTAAGGAATAAAATGGCATTTAATAACTCTGGTGATCCAAGAAGGCAAGAAGCTTTGCATAAACATTTTGGTAAACCGCAGCCTTTGAAGAATGAATCTTTGAATGCAGTTCCCAGAAGAAATAACATTTATGCTCTTAACAACAAAAGACCGAATCATTCTAACAAAGTAAAAAAGCCTGAAGTAACGCCTCATTATAGCAATCAACCAAGACCAGATAAAAGCTTACTTACGAAAATTGCTGGTGAAGTTCACTCATTAAATTTACCGGAAAAGGGATCGTTTAACGCAGGTCTTGCTCCATATGGTGATGATAAATATGTGATGGTATACAGGCCAGATGAAATGTCATTTGTTGGTTGTTTGCTTGATAGAAAATTCAAATTGATACCGAGCTATTTTCATAAATTTCCGATGCGTAATGTGGCTGATCCAAGAATTTTATGGATCAATGAGAAAAAGCTTTTAATGACTTATTCGGCTGTAGATAACTTTAAGGAATTCATAGGTGGCTCCGTCATCATGGACTTGGATAAGTCACCTGTATTTGTTGACAGCATGCAGTTTCGGATCAGCCCTAGTGATATCGAAGGGCGACAGAAAAACTGGATGCCTTTTGTGCATGAAGAAAAGGTTTATCTAATTGCTTCAGTTTGTCCACATATAATTTATGAACTTAGTTTCTATCCCAAGGTAACTTGCAAAAAGGTCTATGAAACGCCTTGGACTTGTCCATGGCCAATTCAGATGGGATTGCGTGGAAATACCAATGCGATATTGCTTGATGATGGTAATTACTTAGCAACATTTCATACCTCGCAATACAACGGTAATGTGTGCCACTACGACAATGGTTGCTACATTTTCGAGGGCAAGCCTCCTTTCAAAGTTTTGAAATGTTCAAATCGCACTTACCTTCCAGCAGACGCAGCTGTACAGCCTTATTTTAGAAAAGCCGGAATCATTAAATGCGTTTTTCCTGTTGGATTAGTAAAGGAGGGGAAAAGAATAATAATCAGTTATGGAGACAACGATTCAATTGTGAAAATACTGGATACAAACCTCAATGAACTAACTAATTTAATGATCGAGGTTTAGCGATGCATTTTGTTCATAAAATTTCATTCATGATTCATACAGCATCTTGTGATTTCTTTTTAGAAAATCAGGGAATAAAAAGTTATTTTGAAAATCTTCTGAGGAATTTATCAAGACAAACAATCAAAGAATTTGAATTTATATTTGTTGATACATTTTATGAAGAAAATAAAGAAAAATTTGACAGGTTGATGCCGGGACTTCCTTTTATTGTAAAACATGTGCCCGTTCATAAAAACCACCGTTATTGGTACGATAAAGGCCACACTTATATTTCAGCTGCTAAAAATACGGGTATTTTGCATGCAGATGGAGAATTATTAATTACTTGCGATGATGCTGAATTTTTCCCGGATGATTTACTTGAAAGATATTGGAACCATTATAAGTCTGGGCATTACATGATTGCTATGCACAATAGGCTTAAAAATATTAGAACTGAAGATGGATTTGTTGTGTTTCCAATTGCTGGAGAGGTTTACATAAATGACCATAGATTTTTACAAATGAAACAGGAAGTACAGAAGCACTCACATGGTAGTTGGGCATTTGCAGGAACCAGTTTTAGCTTACAAGATGCGTTGACTTTAAATGGATTCAATGAAAGAATGGATGGTTGCAAATCTCTTGAAGATTGTGATTTTGGCAACAGACTGACTATGCTCGGAAGAAAATTTATTTTAGATAAAAAGGGTGTCATTTTTATTTTAGATCATCAATGTTACACTAATAATAATGTTCCTGTAAACTGGGAACCAAATCCTGATGACCAGTTGAATCAAGTCCCTTCCACCAAGATAGCAAGAAAGAATATTGAAAGCCTTATTGCTGTTGAAAATTATGGGATGTATATGTGTGGTGTTGAGCTTAAAGAGATTGTTGCAAACAAAAATGCATTAACACCCAAGCACATGGAAATCATCAAAAGAGAAACATTAAAGTATCGTAAGTTTGATCCTTTTGCAGGAAGCAATAGTGAAAATCTAAATATTTGGATGAATGTTCCAACATTTGATCTACAACAAGAAAGATTAGAACTAAGAAGTAGTTCTGAATGGAGATGGGGATGATTACTGCTCAGTTTTTTATTGAAAAATACTTATCCAAAGTTCCCGGCTGGTGTTCTAAAGACAAAGCTGAAAAGTTTGTTGAGTTGATTAATACGACAAATGCTCAGACATGTCTAGAAATAGGTGTTTTTGGTGGTTCTTCATTGTTCCCGCAAGCTTTGGCTATGAAAGACAAAGGGTCAGGTATTGTCATAGGAATTGATCCATGGACAAGGGATTCTGCCTTAGAGGACATGGTGAACAAAGCCAATAAAGATTGGTGGGGCAGTTTAGACTTACAAAACATATATGAAATGTTTTTACAGAACATTCAGAATTATCAACTAGAGCAATTTGTTAATGTTGTTAGAAAGAAATCGTCAGAAGTTGTTGAACAGTTTGGGGAAAGTACAATTGACATTCTTCATATTGACGGAAATCATTGCGAGAGATTAGCATACGAAGATTGCGTAAACTTTTTGCCAAAAGTTAAATCTGGTGGTTATGTGTTTTTTGACGATACCACATGGGTTGAGCAGGGAAATGTAGCATCTACTCAAAAAGGTTATTCATATCTGAAGGAATATTGCGATGAAATTTGCATAGTCAGCAAAGACTGTGCTGTTCTACAGAAGCGTTAATCGATCAATTTTTCAATAATTTTTTTAATTAAATGTTTCTTCCTCACATTTTTGTTGGGGTCTTGAATAAACATTTGTATTAATTTATATGTATTTTTAGTTGATGCGTCTATTTTTTCCATTTCCTCTGACATATTTTTTACTATCTCTTCTGCGCTATATTTTAGTTTGTTAAAGAAAAAGTCAAGCAAGCTTAGCTTTTGTTTCTCAAGTGGTATCATTTTAATAAATACAATCTTTTTTTGATAAGATATTGGAAGCGTAAATAAATCTGAGGTTATTTTATAAATTTCTTCTAGTATGTTGGTTTTCTTGGCTGTTCTTAACATATCAGAACACATGGCTAGAAATAGGTGATTGTCTAGATCGATATTCTGTCCTATTTTTTTCTCTAGGAACTTTGACTTGTTAGCATGATAGTAAGAAGAAATTAATCCGTATGGCATGTTCTGATAATTATCTGAAAAATTGAACTCAAAAATATCATTCAGTTCGTGAATATTCTTTATGTGAGGAATGGTGTTGTTTAATAACAACAAATAATCAGGTTTTAATTCATCAAGCTTGGTAGACTTTTTCATTCCTGTATTTTAAAAAAAATTTTCGATTATGCAAGTTGATTTGCGTCTGAATTTAACAGCAGCCCGAATGCGCTTTCTTGCTTATTCAACTTAAAATTATTAGAACAAAAACTTCCAATATTAAATGGAAAATGAAAAGATTTTTGAGATAAAAAGCTATAATTTATTTCATGATTCCAATGAAGTGAATACGCAATCGATTGTTTGAAAATCATTTTGTTTACCAAGGCCATCTATAAATGCTGCCTTGACTTCCACAAAAACTGCTGGACCAATAAACATGTACATGAAAAAGTGGAGAAAAATAGCTTTGCCTTGCAAAAATAGGGCTCATACCTCTTCCACTAAACCAGCTAGATCGATGTGGTTTTGTACATCTACAATTAATTTTATGTATCATAGGTTTTTGCTCCAGCATCTTCCTCTAAAATTGTTTAGAGAAAAAACAGTATTCATCTGTTTTGATTGTTGGAAATGTTTAGTCCAATGATATGAAAAATCCATATCTCCTACATGTGCAAAGCTGAACATAAAGCCTTGTTCAAATAAGTAAATGGATGACCATGATGTGTTTCTGAAAATCATCAAATTCCATCACTCCAATTTCTGCTGTCGTAATTAGCTCTGCTAAAGGCGTTTGATCTTTCTCTGCTTTCTTGTGCTGGAATTTTCCAAGAAAAACTATAACTCATATCAAAAAAAGATGCAGCAACAAATCTATTGCCGAACAAATTGGTAGCAGACCAAGAAATGTATTTCAAAATCATGATTGTATTTCAATTGGTGTCGTTAAACCACATGAATCCTATCACAGAAATTGCTTCAATCCAAGGCCAAAGCCCAAAACCAACGGCTAAGATAGGCATTTTAAAGTGATTTAAAACTGGTGGCAAAATTCCACATATGAAGCAGACTACAGGAAATGTTAGAAATATATAACACATGGCGATTGCCAAAGGGTTGTTTTGTGCTTGTGGGCTATCTGCTCCCATAGCAGCACCCATGATACAAGGGAAGATACTTATCAAAGCAAGAAAAACATTTAAAACACAGAAAATGTAAGCTAGAATACCCATCGAATTCACCTATTAGCAAAGATATTAAAAATTTTTTCTGGCTGCATTAATGCCTATATTGACGATACATCACCAAAATTTATATATAAATTATGTTTTCTATTAATAATATATAAAATTAACCAACGGAGGTATTATGGAAATTCCAGCTAGTGTAACAAATTTATTGAATAGTGAGATCGATCCGCTTTTAACCGAAGGTATGAGTGAGAAGGAAAAAGTTAATGTAGCAGAAGAAAAAGGGGATTTACTTGTTATTTGTTTGAAAATTGCATTAGAACAAAAACTCAAGTCTTTACAATCATAAACTAAAACCGCCCCTTACAAAAATCGTAAGGGGCGGTTTCGTTTTTAGTTTTCTACTATGAAGTAGTGGCCATTGTTTTGGAGATCAGTAAGCTTCTCTGGTTCATTAGTGATTGTGTCTCCATCCATAGCTTCATTTACTTTTCTAATTTGAATCCCGTCAGTAGTTTCTATGTAACCACTTCTTTGTATTGATTTTCCACCTACAATCCAATAATCCATGTAGCCTTCTGTGCCCTCGTTTCTGTTTGGTGGTGTAAGTTTTATTTGATAATTATTATATGCGCTTCCCAATGCAGTAGTACCATGATATCCAGTTGAAACAAATGTCCAGCCATTGCCACCAGCTACAGTCTGGACTGGAGAAGAAATATCAATAGTGCTTTCGTTTCCTGCCTGTCCATCACCGTTTCTTCCCCAAACCCACAAGCTGCCGTCTGTCTTGAGTGCTGCTGTGAAGTCATAACCGCATGATACCTGTGCCCAGTTGTTTCCTCCACAAATAGTCTGCACAGGGGATGAATAATCCTGTGTGTCTCCTGTTCCAAGTGCGCCATAACTATTTCCTCCCCACATCCAGAGGGTGCCATCCGTCTTGATTGCACCTGTAAAGTATCTTCCAACAGATACCTGCGCCCAATTATTTCCTCCACAAATGGTTTGCACAGGAGATGAAACATTGACAGTATTTTCTGCCCCTAGCTGGCCCTCTGAATTACGCCCCCACAACCAGAGAGTCCCATCATTTTTTATAGCAGCGGTATTTCTTCTGCTACAAGATACTTGTGCCCAGTCGTTTCCACCAGCAATAGTTTGAACTGGAGAGGACTTTTGATCAATAGAATCATCACCAAGTTCCCCATAAGTGTTTCTTCCAAACATCCACAATGTGCCATCAGTTTTTATAGCGCCAGTATGGTTTGCAGAACAAGAGACGGATGCCCAGTCATTTCCTCCAGCAACCGTTTGAACTGGAGATGATTTATCATCAGAAGTATCATCTCCTAAATTTCCATAATTGTTGTAACCCCACAGCCAGAGCGACCCATCATTCTTAATTCCCGCACATATGCCCCAGTACCAGTTTGAAGCATTTATAAACGCCCAGTCAGTATCAGTCCCTATTTGTGTAGGAGAAGAAAGGTCAACATTCTCTGTATTTTGTCCCAAGGCCCCATGGCTGTCAAACCCCCAAGACCAGACTGTTCCATCATTTTTTAAGGCAAGTGTCATGTCGTAGCCACCGGCTACCGCAACCCAATCACTACCTCCAGCTATTGTTTGTATTGGAGATGACTTGTCATCTGTAGTATTGTCTCCAAGCTGTCCATAGTTATTTTGTCCCCATAACCATAATTGTGCCATAATATAACTCCTAAATACAAATATTTATCTTACATAACTCATTAAATATATAGTTTATTATGGAAAGTCTTGCTAGATTGGTTATTTTGATATTTTTATCAATTTATTTCCTACTTCTAGGAATAGAATTGATTGCGTTGGTATTTGCAATTAAATATATTTTTCCTCAATACGGAGATTGGTGGTATTGTGCTTGGGTTCCTATTTTAATAGGAGCAAACTGGTGTCTGACTGTTTTGATATTAATTATCATGAGCAAAATTGGCTCCAAGAGCTAATCTGGCATAAATTCTTCTGAGTCTTGACTCAAAAAAACCGAATTCTGAAGACCTGTATTTTTCTCTTTGAAATTGAACTGAGTAATTACGATCTGAACCGAAAACTGAATTCTTACTTGACAAACTATAGATCAATATCATTTCGCAACCTTTTTATTTTTTAGAATCTCTAATTGTTTTTGTAATTTGGCAACTATTACATCATGTCTTTTCCAATATTGCTCTTTATTTCCATAATAATAACCCTCGTCCTTCATGGACTGTAAAGCGCCTAGTAAATGACTGATTTCAGACGATGTGAGTGTCATCAATCCCCCCAAATTTCGCATCTAGTCTTATCTAGTACGAATGCCCCTGAGTAGTATGTTATGCCAATAAAACATGATTTTGGATACATTCTGATGAAGCTACTGAGGCCACACCAATGGCTGAAAACTTTGATGCGATTTTCCATTACCACCTTCCAAAAAGTTTGCTGTAATTCCAACAGTCATGGTTATTACCAGCAAAGACTTCTGATCTTCCCATGCCATTTATCCGACAGCTTCCCCAAGCTGTATTCAACCAAGACATTTGTGACTGTGTTGCAAACACAGTTGATCTGCCTTTCAGAAATGGAATATTAAGAGTCAACTCCAGAATCCAAAATTAGATTGAGTCGATCCTTTAAAAACTCTGCTTACTGTAGGTCTGGAAAATGGATTTAAAAATATTACGAAACTGTTGCTATACGCTTCATCACCTGAAAAATTACCAGAAAAATGGCAATCATTCAAATCACTCAAAACATACTTGTGAAAATTGAATATGTGCATAGAAACCTGTTTTAATTTAGCTTCGTGCTAGCTGTTTCTTAGCGTGATATGCAGCAATTACTTTTTTGTTATGTTCTGCTCTTTTTTTGTCAAACTCTTCAGGGGGTAGCCAAACCTCGTTGCCTAAAGCTGAGTATGTCCAGAATTTCCATTTGGTCAATGGATTGACATCTCCTCTGCTGAATTTTAAGTGTGGATTTTCCTTGCGTTGTTTTTGTTTTTCATGCCTAATTTGTTTGTATTTTTCAACAATTTCTTTGCCCTTTTTTTGCCTGTAAATAGTTGAAAGTAATTTAATTCTTTCTCTGCGCTTTTGCAGTTTTTCTACTGGTCCATACTTAACTTTATGGTTTTTGATTTCAACTACTACTAAATCTGGAATAGACGGATGCTTATCGCCTAAACAAACATTTGGTGGGGGAATTTTACTTTTCCTTTTTTCATAGGCAATTCTTTGTTGTTCTCGTCTTTTTAGTTTGTATGCTTCGAGTTCTGCAAGAGTGCCAAATTTAGGCGTTCCACTTGCATGCAAACAAATGAAGTACAAGCCAGTTTCTGGATTGTACTTGCCTTTAAAATTTCTTTGTTCAATTGGTAATTTTTCTTGATTTTTTTTATATTTTTCAATTCTTCTTTTATAACTTGTGATTCTGGCTGATTCGTACTGGTCGAACTTTTCTTTAGTCAACCAGACTTGGTATTTCTTTTTATTTTTACTTGATTTATAGGACCAAAAAATCTTGCCATCATCTCGCACGAATCCTTTGCGAAACATACCGCCTCCAGCTTTATGTGGACTACATATTAATTGTTTTTGGAACCTTTGACAAATTTTTTCATGAGAAATTCTTTCTCATTTTTGTCTTTAGGAATCTTTACTACTTTTTTAGTGCAGGTTACAATTTCAACTTTTTTCTCAACCAGTAGCCATTCTTTAAATGTTTTCATATGATATTTATACATTTTATTCAAAATTCACCGATATAGACAGATATTGGTTCATATGTTTCTTCTCCAATTTTAATTTGGCCAATAGCTTTGCCACCAGTCTCAAATGCCATGCTGGAGTAAACACTAAGTCTTTGGTTTGAATTTACTTTTATTAATTGACTTTTGTCGAGATCAGATAGAATCTCAATGAGTTTTCCAACTGAGATGTATTCTTCTTCTGGATATTCTGATGTAAACATGATTCCTCCATAAATAAATGAGTTAATTGTTTTAATCCTCGAACTTCCAACAATGACTGTTGTACCAATGTCCAAATCCTAACGCTTGGTGTATCCTAAAC